>MDSV01104656.1_pt1 | contig 30937 bp, 27 predicted proteins | sample 810851 | NCBI WGS metagenome assembly MDSV01 (sample SAMN05326640, study PRJNA326480) | marine metagenome | isolation source: seawater | place: Atlantic Ocean: North East | collected 2012 | reverse complement strand
CTCATCAGGAAAGACCTTGTTGCCGCCGCGATTGATGAGATCGCCGGCCCGACCCTCGATCCAGACGAAGTCGGCGTCGTCGATTCGCGCCAAATCGCCTGTCCGCACGAAACCATCCGTGGTCACTCGATCGTCGGCGAGATCGATCGCCGTGCTCGGCGGCCGAACGAGCAATTCGCCCACGCCGTTGTCGTCGGGTTCGGAAATGCGGAGCTCGACGCCGGCATGGGCACGGCCTACGGCCCCGAGCCGATCCGGATGCGCTTTGGCGTCGGCGGCAGTCCAGCCGATGACCTCGCCGATCTCGGCTTGCCCGTAGCCGTTGAGCACGAACGCCTCGAAACGGTCGGTAAATCGCTGAGCCTGGAACGGGGAGAGGGGAGCGGTGATCGAGCGGACGTAGCGGAGTGGATGAAGTGAGGTGATCGACGTGTCGTCGTTCAACATGGTCATCGCTGCAGGAGGCAGTACCGTCGATCGAATCTCATGGCGCTGCACGAGTTCGGCGAACGTTGAGGTGTCGAAGTGATCCATCAGGACCAGCGGTGCGCCGGCTCGCAGTCCGAACAGGGCGTTGTACATGCCGGCGTTGAGCGTCATGGAGACCGGGATCAGGTTCGGGCTCGGAGGGCGGGAACGGTCGACCGGCGCAGCTCGAAGCGGAGCGAGCACCCGGTCGATGATTTCGAGGTAGTCGTCGTGGGAATGGAGAATCGGCTTCGGTTCGCCCGTCGAGCCTGAGGTCCACAGCACGAAGGCGGCGTCGGGCGCCGATAGATCAGCGGTTCGGGCCGTTGTCTTCTCGATCGCTGCCTCGGGCTGGCGGGGGTTGATCGGCACATAGACAGCTCCCGCTCGCCAGCAACCGAACATCGCAATCAGCGCATCGATCCCGTCGGCCACGACGGGGATCGGCGATCCGTTGGCGACGTCGAGCGACGCAGCGTAACGCTCGACCCGCTCAACCATGTCGGCCTTGGTGAAGGACGACGCGACGGTATGGACCAGTGGATCGCCATGCGCGAACGGATGGTCGAGCAGCAGGTCAAGCAAACTCACGACAGTGGTTTCCAGTTCGGATCGCGCTTCTCGGCAAAGGCCATCGGCCCCTCGTTCTGATCAGGGTGACCCCACATCGACACCAGATGCTGGGCGCCGGCCTTGCAGGCATCGGTGAGCCCGTGTTCGAGGGCGCCCCACAGCGCCTTCTTCGTTGCAGCCATGGCCGCAGGACTGTTCTTCGCGATGGTCTCGCCGAGTTCCTGCGCTCGTTCGCGAAGTCGTTTGGGCGGGTCGACGATCTCGGAGATCATGCCCAACTCGAGCGCCCGTTCGGCATCCATGCGTTCGTACTTGCCCATGAACGCCATGCGCATGACCGCCTCGACCGGCATCTTCTTCATCAACCCAATCGCTTCGATGGCGACTACCTGGCCCACCGAAACGTGCGGGTCGAAAAACCGGGCGTCGCTCGCTGCGATCACGATGTCGGCGTCGGCAACCCAGTGGAAGCCGCCGCCACAACAGATGCCGTTGACGGCGGTGATGACCGGCTTCCATACGTCTTGGTGCCAGGACGTGAAGTGGACGTCGAACTCCTCCATCGACTGGCGGTAGCGCTCCATGCCCACGCCATCGGTGGCGAGTTCGCCGACATCGACACCGGTCTGGAAGTCACGACCTTCGCCGGTGTGCACGATCACGCGGACGGACGGGTCCTCGTTGAGCTCGGTCCACGCCTCGGCGAACTCGTCTCGCATAGCGTTGTTCATCGCATTGCGCACGTCGGGTCGGTTATTGATCAGCCAGCCGACCGGGCCGTGTCGCTCGATGATCAGGTGCTGGTAGCTCATCGGGGGGTCTCCTTCCAGGCGAGGCCGTGGTAGGGATCGGGCTCGCGCGGCAGGCCGAGGACCTGCTCGCCGACGACGTTCTTGTTGACCTCGGTGGTGCCACCCTCGATCGTGTTGGCCCGGCTTCGGATCATGCCCTTGGTCGCATAGGGCATGTCGTCGAGCCAGTCGCCCTCCCAGGCGATCGCCTCCATGCCGGAGAGCTCGCAGGCTGCGAGCTGGAGTTGCTGGTTGAGGCGGCCCTGGTGGACCTTACCGATCGAGGCGGCGGGGCCGGGTGTGCCGCCGGCCTTGACCGTGGCCCGCACTCGGGCGTTGGTCGATTGGCGAATGTGTTCCTCGGCATGGAGCCCCATGAGATGGTCACGGGTCACAGGATGATCGATGCCGAGTTCCCGATAGGTGGCGAGGAGGCGGTCGGCGCCGGATCCGCCGATGCGGTCGACGCCACCGGACCCGGAGCCGGCGACCATCTGCCGCTCGCCGGCGAGGGTCGCGCCGGCGACCCGCCAGCCATCGTGGACCTGCCCGACGAGATGAAAGGCCGGCACGCGCACCTCGTCGAGCCACACTTCGTTGAAGTCGACTTCGCCTCCCATATGGCGGAGCTCGCGTATGTCGACGCCGGGAGAACGGAGGTCGACGAGAAAGTACGAGATTCCCCTGCGCTTGGGTGCATCAGGATCGGTGCGAGCCAGACAGATCGCGAACTCGCTGTGGTGCGCCCACGTCGACCAGACTTTTTGGCCGCTAAGGACCCATTCATCGCCGTCGAGCTCAGCCTTCATCGAAAGCGATGCAAGATCAGATCCAGCGCCAGGTTCGGAAAAGAGCTGGCACCAGCGCTCCTCGTTTCGAACGATCGGCGGCAAGAACCGGAGACGTTGCTCTTCAGTACCGAACGCGAACAATGGTGGTGCCGCGTTGTGGAGTCCGAGCGGGTTGAGGCGCCCAAGGTTGAACGGTCCGATCACGTCCTCGATGACTTTGGCCTGCTCGACGGTGAGATCGAGGCCGCCGAACTCCACCGGCCAGGTTGCGACGGCCATGCCCGAGTCGGCGAAGGTGGGATACCAGGCCTCGTAGTCCGACCGAGGTCGTACTGCACGAATGGCGGCGCGGCCGCCAGCGGAAGCAGCGTGCCAGGCCTCGGGGACGTTGGCCGTGACCCATGCTCGTGCGGCGGCACGAATCGTGTCGTGATCGTCGGTGCGGCCGACCCCCAAACGCATCTTGTATACATTATGCGGCATGACGGACCCGGTGAAATCGTATCCAGCAGCGATCGACGGCCTTGTCGTCGAACACAACGGTGGCGTGTTGGCAGTCCGCTTCGATCGGCCCGATCGCCGCAATGCGTTGACCGACGACATCGTGCTCGCTCTGATCGACATCGTCGACGCTGCCTCGTCGGACGAGTCCGTGCGAGTGATCCACATCACCGGCACCGGCGAGCACTTCTGCTCCGGCTTCGACCTCTCGTTGCGAGGCGGCGGCGGTGACAAGCCCCGCGCAGGCGCCACCCAACGGCAGATGCGTTGGCACATCAATCGCCTCGTGCCAGCGATCCAGCGGTGTCAGACGCCGATCGTTGCATCGGTCAAGGGGTGGGCGATCGGCCTGGGAATGAATATCGCCCTCGCGAGCGATTTCGTCGTGGCAGCCGACGACGCTCGATTCTGGGCGCCGTTCGTCGACTCGGCATTCACCCCCGACTCGGGTGGGTCATGGCTCATCCCACGCCTCGTCGGCATCGCCCGAGCCAAAGAGATGATCCTGCTCGGGAGAAAGGTGTCGGGCAAGGACGCGAGCGACTGGGGCCTGATACACAGCGCAGTGCCAAACTCTGAACTTGACGAGGCCGCCGCAGCACTCGTTGCGGAACTGGCCGATCGGCCCACCGTCGCTCTTGGCCTCGCCAAGCAACTGATTCACGGAGCCCCCACGTCGGAGTTGGAGCCACACCTCGCCCAGGAAGGACTTGCGCTCGAACTGTCGAGCCGGTCCGAGGACTTTCACGAGAACAGTCGTGCTCGGCGAGAGAGCCGAGACCCCGACTTCACCGGTCGCTAAACCGGAGTCTCCCTAGGCGCGAAACGGCCCGGCCATCGGTCCTTGCAACCGGCAGCCAGGCCGTTTCAGCGTCTAAAATTTGGCACCTAGCGAGGCGATGGACGGAAGTCGTTGCGGCCAGTTATACAGACCGGGTCGCCATTGGATCGCTCGTATGGGATCGGCTGCGTGCACGGGAAGCTGAAGTCAAGCGTCTGAATGACGTTCGGCAGCGCGCCCTTCCCTTCCTCGATGCTCGCTGGCGTCATCGCACCGAAGTCGACCGGACCGAGGGCGTTCATCGCCGCCACGACGTCGTCGCGAGTCGGGTTGTCTCCGGCGTCGTAAATCCCTCGGGCGGCGGTGCGGACGATGTTACAAACCGAAACAGACATGCCGTACGACGAGTCCCCCGGGTCGTTCCAGGAGTGAAGGGCGCCGACCGTGTTGTTCTCGTTGTAGAGCGCAGCGCACATCTCCTGCAGTGGTGCTGGCTGGTAGCCCTCAGCGCGATAGAGGCCGGTGTCTCGGAAGTCGATGATGACTGCTCCGTTGTACAGATCGCCTGATGTTGGGCTGTTTGCGATCTGGCCGGAGACGAGTTCGCTCGCCTGACTGTTGAAGTCGCTGGCGAAGAACTGAACGTCACCGGGCTGGAATCCCTGGTTGACCATCTCGTCGATGTAGCCGGGCGCCGTCAAGATGCCCATCACGTTGAAGAAGGCGGTGATCTCGGCGTTGCGCATGTTGGTGACGGACTCTGACACACCTTCGGTGCAGACCGTGCTGCCGCCACAACCGATGATGTCGAACACGACCTCGAGCCCGGCGTCACGCAGCACGTTCACGAGATGCTCCTCGACGTCTTCGGGTTGACCCGCCGTGTCGGGCGCTGCCACGCCAACGACGTCGTCAGAGGTCAACAGACCGGAAGCCAGGAGATCCTGTGCAGCAAACCGGACATTCTCCGAGTTGGTGTTCGAGAGGCTGAAGAGTCGTCCACCCGAGCGCTCCATGAATTCGTCGGGCTGGCCTTGGGTGGAGATGAACATTGTCTCGTTCTCCTCGACGATGCACAGCGTGGCAGAGCCCTGGAAGCCGGAGCTATTGAGAATGAAGACGGCGTTGTAGTCGTCGGTGGCCTGCAGGCAGGCAGCGTTGCGCTCCTCCTGCGTGGTTGGACCAAACAACGACACCTCGATCGTCTCGAGGGAGAGCATGCGGCCTCGGATGCCACCGCACTCTTCGTTGATGTGGTCGACGTACACCCTGAACATCTCGTTCATGTCGCCGACCGGAATGCCAAAGCCGATATTGACGGCGTCCTCAAGGCGCGACTTGATGTGCACGATCGAAATCTCGTCGGCGCTGATGCCGTCGTCGGTGTCGACACGATCCGCAGCGGCGTCGTGAGCGACGCAGTAGCTGTCGAGTTGGGTGAACGGGTGGTCACCGCGATCGAAGCCGGCCTGGAAGTCGGCGAAGACCCCCCCGCGAGGATCGATGTAGATGTTCGGCTCGTCCCCCTCGGCGGCTTCGCCACCATCGTCTTCGCCACCATCGTCTTCGCCACCGGCGTCGCCGGTAGTGGCATCTTCGGAACTCGAGTCGTCAACGGTGTCCTCGGAGGCGTTGTCGCTAGCGGCGGTGACGCCGTCGTCGTCGCCAGCGTCGTCGCTTACCTCGCCACCGCATGCAGACGCCAGCAGCACCAGGCCGAGCAGGACGGCGAGCCACGCTCGCACGTTAAACATGTTCATGAGAACCCCTCAGGTCACGGGCGGTTGCCCCCGGATCGATACAACTGTGGTCGGGGACGGTGCTGTTACACAAGTCACAATTTTTTTGGTACAGGTCTCGAAGCCCGGCCATGATGGCGGAGCCGGGGGTAAACGATGACGGATGGCTACACGGAGGATGCCGCTGCGCTAGCGGCTGCGGTTCTTGATGAAGAGGCCAAGCGTCAGGCCGAGCAGGCCGAGCGCGAGGCCGGCGTCGTGCTTCCCGATGATCTCCTTCCCGGCGTTGGGGATGAACCGATGTCGTTGCGCGAAGCCTTCGCCGTCGGAGGCAAAGGGATGGCGATACTGCTACTCCTGCTCAACCTCGTAGACGAATTGCCGCGCACGATCCGTGTGCTGGCACCCGACATCCAGCGCAGCCTCGGGATATCAGACACCGTCTTGTTTGGTGTCCTCGGTTTCGGTGGCGTTGCGCTCGTGCTTGGCACCGTGCCGATGGCCGCACTCGCTGACCGGATCCGCCGAGTCGCGCTCATCCCGATCATGTCCGGGTTCTGGGCGGTGGCGACGTTCCTCTCCGGCTTCGTGGTCAATCCGTTCCAGCTGTTCTGGGCGACCGCAGCCACCGGCCTCGGGCAGGCTTACCGCATCCCGGTGTCGAACTCGCTGATCACCGACACCTATCCGATCCAAGCGCGGTCCCGGATCTTTGCGTTCGAAGGGGTCGGCCGACCGATCGGCCAGCTGCTCGGGCCGCTGCTCGTCGGCGGCATCGCCGTGTCGATCGGAGGTGACGACGCATGGCGGTACGCCTTCTTCGTCCTCGCCGTGCCGCCGGTGTTGCTCGGCCTCGCTGCGCTGCGTCTGCGGGAGCCAGAACGCGGTCGTTTTGAACAGGACGCAGTCTTGAGCGGTGAAGATGCACTCGACGTCGACGAACTCGAGCCGTCAATGAGCACGGCGTTCGCTCGGCTACGGAAGATTCGGACGTTCTACGCGCTTGCGACCGGTATCGGTGTCGTCGGGTTCGCCCTTATCGTGGTGCCCGGACAGTTCAACCTTTTGCTTGACCGCAAGTACGGGCTGGACGCACTCGAGCGAGGCATTGTCGAGTCGCTGATCTGGCTCGGATCGCTTGTCTCGATCCCGATTGCAGGCAGGGTGTTCGGGCGCAAGTTCCGTGAGGACCCCGATTCGGTCGTCCGCATCATGGGCACCCTGATCATGGCGGCGGGTCTGCTCTATCTGGTCGTGCTTCCGGTCAAGACGCTGGGCCTGCTGATACTTGGTCTTGCGCTTGCCCAGGCGCTGATCTCCGCCGCGCTGGTTGCCGCGCCGATGATCATCGCAGCGGTTTCGCCGTACCGAATTCGAACCCAGGCATTCGCGCTCTTGCCTGTTTTCATCTTCTTGATGGGCGGCTTCTTCGGCGGTCTCCTGGGTGGACAGATTTCGGATGTCTACAGCAATCGCACGGCCATGTTGATCCTTGGCCCGCCTGGCGCGTTGCTCGGAGGCTGGCTGATCCGGCGCGGTGCCCGTCACATCCGGCGCGACATCTCGCTATCCGTCGAGGAACTTCTCGAAGAGCAAGAGGAGGCCCGAAAGATCGTGGCCGGCGACGATGAGGTCCCGGCGCTACAGGTTCGCAACCTCGACTTCAGCTATGGCCCGGTCCAGGTGCTGTTCGACGTGTCCTTCGACGTGGCACCGGGCGAAGTCGTCGCGCTGCTAGGTACGAACGGGGCTGGCAAGTCCACCCTGCTCCGGGCGATCTCAGGTCTCGGGATTCCTGACCGAGGTGTGGTCAGACTCAATGGCCGAACGATCACCTACGCCGAGGCCGAGACCCGCTTCCGGGTGGGGATCGTGCAACTCCGCGGCGGGGCAGGGATCTTCCCGGGTCTCTCTATCGGTGACAACCTGAGGGCCTCGCTACTCGGGATAGAACTCGAGCCGGACGAGATTGAACGCCGGGTCGGTGTGGCTGTCGAGAGGTTCCCAGCGTTGCAAGGCCGGCTTAACGAGAATGCCGAATCACTTTCCGGCGGCCAGCAGCAGATGCTTGCGCTTGCGATGACGCTTATCCAGGAGCCCGAAGTCTTGCTGATCGACGAGCTGAGCCTCGGCCTCGCTCCGGTGATCGTCCAGGAATTGCTCGGGGTGGTCGAACAACTCAAGGCCGATGGGCAGGCGATGGTGATCGTCGAGCAGTCGCTCAACGTCGCGCTTGCATTCGCTGACCGGGCGGTATTTATGGAGAAGGGTCAAGTCCGTTTCTCCGGCCCGGCTCAAGAACTCGCCGAGCGAGGCGATCTCGCTCGGGCCGTCTTCCTCGGAGGCGAGGGCGGATGATCGAGCTGCTCGGGATCGAGATCAGCCAGCAGGCCCTGCTGATCGGCATCGTCACCGGTCTGGCTTACTCCGCGTTCGCAGCCGGGTTCGTGTTGATCTACCGGTCGACCGGGGTGTTGAACTTTGCGCACGGAGAGATGGGGGCATTCGGACTCGCCGTGTTCGTGCTTCTCATCGCGAACTACGGACTGAACTGGTGGCTCGCCTTCGTGCTCGCCATCGCCTCATGTGCCGCAGCCGGCGCAGTTGCAGAACTAATTGTCGTTCGTCGGCTGTTTGATTCACCGCGCTTGGTGCTTTTGATTGCGACGATCGGCATCGGTCAGATCTTGCTTGTTGCCCGCACCCTCTGGATCCCCGACATCACCACCGGCGGACCTGTCCCTACAGCGTTCACCACCCTCTGGGAACCCACCAACGATCTCCGCCTTCAAGCGCGCGAGATCACCGTGCTCCTCGTCGTGCCAGCGATCGTCGCCGCTCTTGGGCTCTTCCTCACTCGTACTCGCTTCGGTCTCGCAGTCCGAGCGTCGGCCAGCAACCCTGACACTGCCCGCGTCTTCGGTACATCGCCCCGTCGGGTCTCCACGATCGTGTGGGCGATTTCTGGTGCATTCGCTGCGACCACGGCGATCCTCATCGCCCCGTTCAGCGGCGTGCAGGCGGCCCTCGTCGACGACACCGGACAGACACTCGCCGAGGTGCTCCTGCTTCGAGTCTTGATCGTCTCGTTGCTGGCGCGCATGCGGTCAATCCCGGGTGTGCTGGTATCGGGCATCGGAGTTGGCGTAATCGAGACGATCGTCAAGGGCAACGTCGCCACCACCAACCAGACCATCGTTGACGTATTCATGCTCATCGCTGTTCTTGTCGTCGTGTTGTGGCTCGCACGGTCTCAGCGCGAAGCGGGCGGATGGACACTCTCGCCCAGGGCGAAGCCAATTCCAGACCGTCTCCGCACCGTGTTCTGGGTCCGCAATCTCAATCGCATCGGCTTCGTAGCGCTGTTTGGGGCGCTTGCCGTGCTCCCAGTGTTCGCCTCCACTAGTGCTGGGTTGTTCACTTGGTCGGTCATCCTGATCTGGGCCATGGTCGCCCTTTCGATGACAGTCCTTACTGGTTGGTCCGGCCAGTTGTCGCTCGGTCAGTTTGCGTTCGTGGGTGTCGGTGGCATGAGCACGTTGGCTTTCACCAAAGGTCACGACCTTCCAGTGCCGTTCGATCTGTTTGACATCTCGGTCACCCTGCCCTGGGGTGCGGCGATTGCGCTGGCCACATGCATTGGGGTGCTCGCCGCTGTGCTCGTGGGACTCCCTGCGCTGCGGGTGCGAGGGCTGTTCTTGGCCGTTGTCACCCTCGCCTTCGCTGTCGCTGCCGCTCGCTGGTTGCTGGTGCAGGATGCCTTTACTGGTGGGACCTCGGTGCCTCGGCCGGTCACGCCGCCAGATGTCTTGGGCATCGATTTCGGTGAGAGTCGGCGGGCGATGTACTACCTCTGTCTCGTCTCGCTGGCTGTGATGGCGTGGCTCGCTTCGCGGATCCGGGCCACCGGCGTTGGTCGGACTTTCATTGCCGTTCGGGACAACGAGAACATGGCCGCCGCATCGACGGTCTCGCCGACATTGGTCAAGCTGTCGGCCTTCGCGGTGTCGGGCGGCATGGCGGCGTTTGCCGGCGGCCTTTTCGTCACGGTCTCCCCAAGCCTCGACCCCAAGCGAAACTTCGCCGCTGCGGAGTCGTTGCAGGCGATTGTGGTTGTAATCATTGGTGGACTCGGCTCGGTCGCCGGTCCGATACTCGGGGCGCTGTGGGTTCGCGGCATCCCCGAGATCGCCCCGGATGGGCTTCGCGATCTCCAAAACCTCCTCACGAGCAATATCGGGTTGCTCGTTTTGCTCGTGTACTTTCCGGGCGGCCTGTTGCAGATCGTGTATGCCGCTCGTGATGGCCTCCTTCAGCGAGCCGAGGCTCGTCTGCCGGAAGCAACCGCGACCGCTCCCGTAGCGGCAGTTGCCAAGCCAGCGCCGAGCAGCGGCAGCCGAGCTCCGATAGTCGGTGATGCGCCGGCGGTGAGCACCGAGGACATCGAAGTCCGGTTCGGTGGCAACGTTGCGGTCAACCGTGTGTCGTTTGAGGTCCGTCAAGGCGAGCTCGTTGGTCTCATCGGTACCAACGGTGCGGGCAAGTCGACTCTGCTCAACGCCGTAAGCGGCTTTGTGCCCTCGACCGGTTCGGTCTTTGTGAACGGCATCAATGTCACGAACATGGCTGCGGCCAAGCGACACGAGGTCGGGCTTGGACGCGGCTTTCAGGCTGCCCGCCTGTATCCCGAACTCACGGTGAGGGAGTCCCTCCAAGTCGCGCTTGAAGCTCGCAAACGCTCGCTGTTGATCCCGTCGATGCTCGGCCTGCCGCCGTCGCCAGCCCGAGAGCGTCGCAAATCCACCGAGGCCGACGAGATCATTGACTACCTCGGGCTTGGTCGCTACGCCGATCAGGCCATAGGCAACCTTTCGACCGGTACCCGCCGCATCGTGGAGCTTGGCAGCCTGCTCGCCGTTGACGCCTCAGTACTCCTTCTCGACGAGCCCACTGGCGGTGTCGCCCAACGAGAGACCGAGGCCTTCGGCCCGTTGATCAAGCGCATCCAGCAGGAGCTTGACGCTGCCGTGGTCGTTATCGAACATGACATGCCCCTCGTCATGAGTATCAGCGATCGGGTGTACTGCCTTGAGAGCGGGATCGTGATCGCAGAGGGCACCCCCGATGAGGTTCGCAAGAATGACGCAGTGATCTCTAGCTACCTTGGGACCGACGAGCGGGCCATCCAGCGCTCCAATAGCTAGCGATGGTGGGTCGAACTTGAATTGACCGAAGAAGAGGTGTGCGCCGGTCTCAACCATCGATCAAGCCTGCGATCCATCAGTCAGCGGGGGCAGCCGGCCGTGGTGGGAAGCATTGCGCCCATTCATCGCCGGAGATGCAGGTGTGGAGGATTCGGTGACGGTTTTTGCCTTCGGTTGCTCAAAGCGAACCACTTCGGGCACGACTCTATGGCTGGACTCGTCATGACATCGATCAACTGTGCGGCACAAAGGCCGGCAGAGATCGTCAGCTGCGCCGGCGTTGGATCCGGAGTTCACCGGGATCGAGGGGCCGCCCTGTGGTCTCGTCGACCACGGTGGCCCGAACCGTCGCCCGACTCTCGCGGAAGGCGAGCTCGAGTGGAGGACGCTCGCGTTCGGGCCAGAAGTGGTCCTCGCCGTAGCGCCACATGGCGATCAGTACATCGCTCGCGGCCCGGCCCTTCTCCGTGAGGACGTACTCGTGTCGCACTGGGTGCTGCTGGTACGCGACTCTCTCCATCAACCCCTCATCGACGAGTCGGGTGAGCCTCGATGAGAGCGTGGCCCGGCTGACGTCGAGGTTCTTCTGGAAGTCCTCGAAGCGCTGCACCCCGAAGAGCGCGTCGCGGAGGATGATCGGTGTCCACCAGTAGCCGAACAGATCGGCTACGCGGGCGATGGGGCAAGGGTCGGCGTCGAAACGGGTGCGCCTCACACCTTCTCCAGCCGAGCCCGCACGTGCTTGTGGTGCGGGGTACCGGCGAACCAGTCGCGGTCGTCGACCGACGTCAGTTCATTGAGGTAGACCCCGAGGTCGGTGTCGGCGTCGGCACCCGGCCATGACAGGCCCTGGCCGTTCGGTAGCGACACCATGCCCGGCAGCATCGAGTCAGAGATCTCGACATTGCTGATCGCCTCGCCCGCCTTGGTGACGATGCGGATCTTGGCGCCCTGCTCGACGTCGAGCGTGGCGGCGTCGTCGGGATGAAGACGAAGGCCGGTGGTCGGGTGCTTTCGGCGCCATTCGGGATCGCGCATCGCCGTATTGGCGGTCGACGAGCGGCGCTCGCCGGCCGCAAGGATGAAGGGATACTCGTCGTTGGTCACCCGAGGGTCCTCGTCGGCGAGCGATCGAAATTCCTCGACAAGCTCGTCGACGATCAGATTGATCTTCTTGTCGTCGTAACGCATGCGATCCCAGGTGGCCTCGTACGAGTCGCTCGAGAAGGCAACACCACTCGGGTTGTCGAGGATCGCGTTGAACAAGTCGTTGCCGCTCGCATAGCCGGCCCGAGTAGCCGACTCGGGATTGCTGGTCACGAAGGTCTGTGAGAGGCCCCAGATCGCCGCGGCGGATTCCATGCCCTCAGGCAGAGCCGGACCGAGCGTCTCGTACAACACGACCGGAAGGTATCGGCCGAGGTCAGGACTGGCCGCGATGACCGACAGGAAGGCATCGGCGTAGGCGTCGAGTCCCTGGGTGGCGGCGGCGTGCAGCGGAGCGAGGTCGTCGTCGTTGTAGACCCCCAGTTCTCGACAGAGGCGGCGGTGGATCTCGGGCTCGGGCAGAACACCGTCGATCGGATCGACGATCGGCGGCCGCAGATGGAAGAAGTTCTCCGGGAACTCGAAGGTGAAGAAGGTGGCCTCCGCCTTCTCGTACTGGGTGCTGGTCGGCAGGACGTAATCCGCACACTCGGCGGTTTCGGTCATGGCGACGTCGACCACCACCGAGAACTCGAGCGCCTCGAAGGCCTCACGCCAGCGCTTGGTGTCGGCCAGCGAGTGCACTGGATTCGACGATTCGACGAATGCGGCGCGCAGCCGGTCGGGGTGGGTGGTGAGGATCTCATCGGGGATGCCGTTGCAGGGCATCAGGCCGCCGAGGATGCGGTGGTTGCCGACCGGCGTTCGACGATCGCCACCGCCACCTCCGCCTGCGAGTTTCCCGAACGCAGTGTGGAGGTTCATGCCACCCTTCACCCCGAAGTTCCCGGTAAGGATGAAGATCAGCTTCTCGAGGTAGCTGTTGAGGGTCGAGTGGGGGGCCATCTGGATGCCGAGATCCTCGAAGATCGCGCAGCTCTCGGCCTGGGCCATCGTGATGGTGGCGTGGCGGATCTGGTCGAGGGGCACGCTGGCCTTGTCGGCCCACTCGTCGAGGTCGACGATGGCGAGCATCGCCTCGAGTTCGTCGAGACGGTTGGCCCGCTCGGCGAGGTACGTGCGGTCGGCGAGATCTTCGGTGACGAGAATCTTGAGCATCGCGCCAAGAAGCCAGGCGTCACCGCCGGGACGGACCCGCAAGTGGATGTCGGCGATCTCGGCCGACTCGGTGACGCGGGGGTCGATGATGATGAGCGTGCGGTCGGGATCGTTCGCCATCTCCTTGATGACGGTGCGAGCCCGAGGGATGCCATGCGAGTGCCAGGGATTCTTGCCGAGGAATACGCCACAGGCGGTGTGCTCCATGTCGGGGGTGGTGTGGCACGACATCGCGCCAAAGAGTTGCCCGTCGACCCAGAACTCGCCGGTCTTCTCCTGGGCGAGCGCGTTCGAGGAGTACTTCATGCCGAGGGCCTTGCGGGTGGCTCCGGAGTAGCCGCCGGGCAGGTGGTTGCCCTGACCGCCACCGCCGTAATAGAAGATCGTCTCGCCGCCGTGCTCGTCGCGGACCTTCGCCAGGCCGGCGGCGACTTCGCGGATCGCCGTGTCCCAGTCGACCTCCTCAAAGGTGCCGTCGTCACGGCGCCGCATCGGGCTCGTGAGCCGGTGTGGGTTGTTCTGGTAGTGGTCGAGGCGGAGTGCCTTCTCGCAGGTGTAGCCCTGACTGACCGGGTTGCTCTTGTCGCCTCGGACGCGGGCGAACGTGCGCCCGTCCTCGGCGAGTTTGATCTCGACACCGCAGTTGATGCTGCAGAGGTTGCAGGCCGTCTGGTGCCAGACGGCCTCGGTGCCGCTCGAGACGGATGTCGGGATGCGCTCGCTGCTCGTCATGGGTCTCATCTAGCGCACCCGGACAGTGGGTTCAACAAATGAACGCACTGGCGTGGCGTCAGGGTCGCTGCGTCCTGCGCTCACCGTCACCGGTCCGGCCGTCCCATCCCTGCGGTCTGACTGCGCGCCGGCCAGCTCTAACCCACCGACACGGGGTTGTCCGCCGATCATGGAGCGGTTTGTTACGGGGCGGTGAACTCTGACCCTCGAGGGAATTGACAAGAGCGTCGTTTGACGTAGCCTCAGCCTCGCATCCAATCCTGGGAGGGGTAAACCATGCAACGCCGACTCTGGCAAATTCTCGCTGTCCTACTCGCCTTCACCCTCGTCGCCGCTGCGTGCGGTGACGACGAGGACGACGTCGCCTCCGGCTCGGACTCGTCCTCCGAGGCGGACGACGACACCAGTACTGATTCGGACTCGGCGTCGGAGGCGGCCGACGACGACACCGCCGCAGAAGATGCCGCCACCGACTCGGGCGGCACGTCCGACGTCACCGCCGCGTTCGTGTACATCGGTGAGCCCGGCGACGCCGGCTGGACCTTCGCCCACGACAATGGTCGTCAGTTCGCCGAAGAGCAGACGGGTGCCACCACGCTGACCGTCGAGAACATTCCCGAGGGCAGCCCCGATTTCGACACCGCCGTCCGTGACTTCATTGATCAGGGCGCCGACGTTATCTTCGCGACCTCGTTCGGTTATATGGACGCCATGGAGGCGCTAGCCGGTGAGTTCCCTGACGTGGCCTTCGCCCACGCCACTGGGTACCTGTCTAACGACACGAACTTCGGCAACTACTTTGGCCGGATCTACCAGGCCCGCTACCTGACCGGACTCGCCGCCGGCGAGGCGAGCGCAAGTGGCAACATCGGCTATGTCGCCGCCTTCCCGATTCCTGAGGTGATTCGCGGCATCAACGCCTTCACCCTCGGTGTCAAGGAAGCAAACCCTGACGCCACCGTCACCGTGAACTGGACCTTCACCTGGTTCGACCCGGCCGTCGAGGGCGACGCCGCCAACGCTCTCCTCGAGGGTGGCGCCGACCTCATCGCCATGCACCAGGACTCCACTGCTGCTGGTGAGGCCGCCGAGGCTGCTGGTGCCCGCTGGGTCTCTTACAACAGTGACATGAGTGCCTTCGCCCCCGACGCCTACCTTGCGTCGGCCATCTGGGACTGGGGCCCCTATTACGCGAGCGTGATTGAGGCCGTCGCCGACGGTTCCTACGCGGGCGGCGCCTACTGGGGCGGCATGGCCGACGGCATCGTGCAAATCGGCAGCCTTGCCGACGATGTGTCGGCGGAGACTACGGCACTCATTGAGGAGCGCGCCGCCGCCATGATCGCCAGTGAGTTCGATCCCTTTACTGGTCCCATCAATGATCAGGACGGCAACGAGGTCGTCGCCGCCGGCGTGGTGCCTGCCGACGGTGACCTGCTCGGCATGGCTTACTTCGTCGAAGGCGTCATCGGTTCTGCCGAAGGGTGACCGCTCCCGCCGTCGAACTCGACGGCATCTGGAAGCGATTTCCCGGTGTGATCGCCAATTCCGGGGCGAACCTCACGGTTCGCCCCGGAACGGTGCATGCCGTTCTCGGGGAGAACGGCGCTGGAAAGACCACGCTCATGAACCGCCTCGCCGGGGTGTACCGCCCCGACGAGGGCGCAGTTTGTCTCGGCGGGCGGGAGATGTCCTTCTCCTCGCCCGCCGATGCGATCGCCGCAGGCATCGGCATGGTCCACCAGGAATTTCGCCTGGTGCCGACCTTCACCGTCGCCGAGAACGTCGTCCTCGGCGCCGCCCCCAGGGTTATCGATCAGGGCGGCATTGAGGCGTCGGTGGCAGACTTGGCGACCCGCTTCGGCTTCGACGCCGACCCGGGCCGACCGGTTTGGCAGATCTCGATGGGAGAGCGCCAGCGAGTCGAGATCCTCAAAGCGCTATGGCGTGACGCCAACGTCCTGATCCTCGACGAACCCACCGCTGTGCTCACGCCGCAGGAGGCGGTGGAACTCGGTGAGGTCCTCCGACGCATGGTCGCAGAAGGTCGCTCCGTGATCTTCATCTCGCACAAGCTCGACGAGGTCGTGTCGTTCTGCGACGAGGCCACGGTCCTGCGCGGCGGTGCAACCGTCGCAGCTTCTCTCCCTGTCGCCGAGGTCGACGCGTCCGAACTCGCGCAGCTCATGGTCGGCGACGTCGCCGTCGAACCGGTGCCGGTTGCGGTCGCCATGCCCGGTGATCCGGCACTCACTGTCGACACGCTGTCGGTGCGCGATGCTCGCGGGCTCCGCGCCGTCGACAATGTCTCGCTGGAGGTTCGTTCGGGCGAGATCGTTGGAATTGCGGGCGTCGCCGGCAACGGCCAACGAGCACTCACTGACGCCATCGCCGGCCTTGAGCCGGTCGAGTCCGGGACGATTACGGTCATGCAGCAAGACGTCACCTCGACGCCGCCTCAACGACGGTTCCGGGCTGGCCTCGCCTATGTCCCTGAGGATCGCCTCGGCGTTGGGCTCGCCCCGAAGCTCCCGGTCACCGAGAACGCAATGATGCGGGCGTACCGCAAGCTGCGGCGCGGGCCGATGCTCGCCTGGGCCGACGCCGACCAGCTCGCCGACCAGATCATCCGCGAGTTTGAGGTCAAAATTGGCTCGAGGGACGCGCCGCTCGCCTCGCTCTCGGGTGGCAATCTCCAACGGCTGCTCCTCGGCCGGGAACTTACCGGCGAGCCCGAGATCCTCGTTGCGGCCCAACCCACCCGGGGCCTCGACGTCGCTGGCGTTCGGGCAATCCAGCGCCTCATCGTTCAGCAGCGCGATAGGGGCACTGGCGTGCTGATGGTCTCTGAGGACCTCGACGAACTCCTCGCCCTCGCCGACCGGATCCTCGTCATGGTCGAAGGTCGCATCGTTGGCGAGTTCAACCCCCGCGTCGCGACCCGCGCCGATATCGGCGCCGCCATGATCGGCGGGACTGATCGAGACACCCAGCCCGGCGCCGAGGAGGTGTTGTCGTGAAGCGGCTCGTGCTCGCTCGCCGCGAAACCCCGACTCGGGGCGGCCAGCCCCTCGCCTTTCTCGTCGGTCTCGTCTTCGCGCTCGTTGTCGGCGCGATCTTGCTGTGGATCACCGGCGACCCGGTGCTCGATGTCTACGAGCGCATGTGGGATCGCTCGCTCGGCTCGCAGAACACTTGGAGTGACACGTTCAACAGGGCCGTACCGCTCGCTCTCGCAGGCCTTGCCGTGTCGATCGCGGCCACGATGGGCCTTTGGAACATCGGCGCCGAAGGTCAGATCATGTTCGGCGCCATCGCAGCGACGTTCGTCGGTCGCCTCCTGCCGGACGCCCCCGGCCTCGTCCTCATTGTGGCGATGCTGCTCGCCGCCGCCCTCGGCGGTGCGCTCTGGTCGTTTGGCCCTGCCGTCGCTCGGTCCGAAATCGGTGTGAGCGAGATCATCACCACCCTGATGCTCACCGAGGTCGCGTCTCGCCTGATCGTCTACCTCGAGCAGGGCCCCTGGAAGGATCCAGACGGCTTTGGCTTCCCCGGCGTGACTCCCCGTCCTGACCAAGCCGAACTCGGCACGCTCTGGGAACGCACCCACATCGGGGTCCTGATCGCCCTTGCAGTGATCATCGGTTTTGCGTGGTACCTCCGGCGTAGCGTCTGGGGCTACGAGCTGCGCATCGCCGGCTCGTCGGAGAAGGCCGCCGCCTATGCCGGTATCTCGGTGCGACGCAAGGTCCTTGGGGTGCTGCTCGTCTCCGGCGCAGTCGCCGGTTTCGCCGGCGGGATCGAGCTGCTTACTACCACCACGGGCAAGCTCACCGTCCAGATCTCCAACGGCTACGGCTTCGCCGGCATCATCGTGGCTGCCCTTGCCCTGATGCGACCCAGCGGCGTCGCCGCTGTGGCCCTCGCCTTTGGCGCACTCCAAGTCGGTGGGCAGGCGATCCAGACCAACCCGGGCGTCTCGCCGGCTGTTGCCACGATCCTTCAGGGCCTGGTGCTTTTCGGGGCGATCGGCGCCGCTGTCTTCTCGACCTATCGGCTCCGGCTGGTCGACCGTCAGGTGGCCGAATCGTGATCCTCGGCGTGACCTTCACCGAGGCCGGCGTGGTCGGCCTGCTCGTCGCTACGGTCCAATTCGGCACCCTGTTGTATCTAGCGGCCCTCGGCGAAACGATCTCGGAAAAGGCCGGTGTACTCAACCTTGGTGTTGAGGGGATGATGGCAACCGGCGCGGCGATGGGCTTCATCGTCGGGGTGGAGACCGGAAGTCCCTGGCTCGGCCTGCTCGGCGGTGCTGTCGCCGGCGCGATCGTGTCGCTCGTCCATGCCGCAGCTGCAGTCGGTCTTGGCGCCGACCAGGTCGTGAGCGGCCTTGCGCTCACTTTCCTCGGGCTCGGCTTCGCCGACTTCATCGGCGACGGCTACACCGACGACGAACGTCGGGCGCGGTTTGCCGATGTCGAGATCCCCGGACTTGACGACATCCCCTGGGTCGGGGAGGTCGTCTTCCGCCATTCGCCGGTGACCTACCTCGCCGTCGTCATCGGCACTGTCGCCTGGTTCGTTCTCAATCGCACCGCTGTTGGCCTCGGCCTGCGAGCGGTCGGCGAGACGGCATCCACCGCCGACGCCGCAGGTCACTCGGTTGTGCGGTTGCGCTTCGCTGCCGTCGCCACTGGCGGCGCACTTGCAGGTGTAAGCGGCGCCTACCTGACGACCTATCTAGTGGGTTCGTGGAGTCAGAACCTCACTGCCGGCCGGGGCTGGATCGCCGTTGCGCTCGTTATCTTCGGCGCGTGGCGGGTCGGTAGGGTCGCGATCGGTGCCCTGCTTTTCGGCCTGACACTTGCGCTCAAGAGTCGTCTCACGCTCTTCGACATCGAGATTTCGGGCCAGTTCGTCGACATGCTCCCGTTCTTGTTGACGATCGCCGTGCTCGTGGTGATCTCGTTCCGTGCGAGGAACCGCCCGTCGCCGGCTCCTGCGGCGATCGGCATCGCCTATCGGCGAGAGGAACGCTGACATTCAGGTCTCGTATTGGGCCTCGTCCACTCAGTCGTTCGATGACATCCGCTCGGCCGCCCAGTGGGCCGCCGAAGCAGGCTGGCGTGGCGCCTGGTTGCCCGATCACTTCATGATGTCGGCCGACAACGACAATGGTCCGGGTCCGACCGAGGCCGAGATGAACCCGATGCTCGAAGGGTGGGTCACGCTCGGAGCGCTCGCCGCGTCGGTGCCTGATCTGCGCCTCGGTCTGCTGGTCGGTGGCAACACCTATCGGCATCCCGGCGTCGTGGCGAACATGACGCTCACGCTCGATCACATCTCCGGTGGTCGGGCGGTGCTCGGCGTCGGTGCCGGCTGGCAGACCAATGATCATCATCGGCTTGGCATCGAGTTGCCGTCGGTCAAGGCACGCTCTGAGATGTTAGAGGAAGCGGCGGCGTTGTGCCGTGCCGTGTTCGCTGCCGGTGGGCAGCGGGTCGACTTCGCGGGTGAGCACTACACCCTCACCCAGATGCCGGTGCATCCGGCACCCGTCAACGGCAGGATTCCGATCATGATCGGCGGTGCAGGCCACCAGCGCACATTGCGCACCGTCGCCCGATCTGCTGACGAATGGAACGCCTGGGGTCGTCCCGACACGATCGCCGGGCACCTTGAGGTGTTGCGTGGTCACTGCGAGGCAGAGGGCCGTTCGTTCGACGATCTCCACCTGACCGCCGTCGGTCTGTTGATCCTCGTCGAGGATACGGAGACCAGCGCAACGCTTCGCGAGAGTCTGACTCATCGGTCGGGGTTGATCGGCACGGTCGACGAGTTGAAGGCTGTCATTGAGGAGTACCGAGCTGTCGGTGTCGATGAGTTGATCGTTCCCGACTTCGCGATCGCTGGGCCGGGCAAGCTCGATATTCTCCAGCGCTTCCAGGACGAGGTACTCGCCTGATACCCGTGGCTGCGGCGAGTGTCGCAATGTGAAGGGTTAGGCGTCGAGCGCCTTGTGGCGGGCCTCTTCGGCGCTGACGACCGGCGGTTCGGTGGACCAGGGGAAGTTGATCCACTGGTTGGTTCGCTTCCAGACGTACTCGCACTTCACCAGCGAGTGCGACTTCTCGTAGAGCACGGCGGAACGCACCTCACCGACCCGTTCGGCGCAATGGTCATAGACCATCTTCAGGGTGTGGCCGGTGTCGGCAACGTCGTCAGCAATCAGGATCTTGGCGCCGTCCATGTCGACGAAGTCGACGTACGGCGGAAGCATGACCGGAACCGGAAGTCGCTCGTCGACGCCCGTGTAGTACTCGCAGTTCATGACGTAGATGTTCTTGACCGACATGGCGTAGCCGAGGGAGCCGGCGACGAGCAGGCCCCCGCGGGCGATGGCGAGAATCATCTCGGGCCGGTAGCCGTCCTCGGCGACCTGTTGGGCCAGCTCTCGCACGGCGTTGCCGTACATCGAGTAGTCGAGAATCTCGCGCTCGTTGCTCATCTCCGAGACGATAGCGGGCGCGCGTCGTGACATGATCGGGGCTCATGAGTTCTGACGATCCGATCCACGACGTCCTCGACCGCTGGCACCAGCACCTCAAAGGTCAGCTGCCGGGAGGTCTCGACGCGCTCCTCCACGAGGACTGTATTTTCTTGTCGCCGGTGGTGTTCTCACCGCAGCGAGGTCGGGAGATCTCGAAGTTGTACCTGTCGGCGGCAGCGAATGTTTTGCCCGGCGACGAGGTCGCTTCGTCGCCGGCGACGAACGACGATGAGCACGGGACGTTCCGCTATACGAAGAAGATCGCCCAGGGCCACCACGCCATGCTCGAGTTCGAGGCGATGGTCGGTGAGGTCTCGGTCAACGGGGTCGACATCATCACGTGCGACGACGACGGTTGGATCACCGAGTTCAAGGTGATGATGCGTCCGTACAAGGCCCTCGACGCGGTGCGTGAGCAGATGGCGGCGATGATGGACAAGCTCGCAGCAAGCTGACCCGGGCGGCACGCGGCCGGTCGTGCCCTTCGCCGTGTGCATTCATGCGAGGATCACGCCATGCCCGTTCTTCGCGCCATGCAAGGCGACATCACGACGCTTGGTGTCGACGTGATCGTGAATGCGGCGCACACGTCGCTCCTCGGTGGGGGTGGCATCGACGGGGCGATCCATCGGGCTGCAGGGCCTCAGCTTCTGGAGTTCTGTCGGACGCTCGGCGGCTGCGAGACAGGTCAGGCGAAGACGACGCCCGGCTTCGACCTGCCTGCCCGTTGGGTGGTCCACACGGTCGGCCCTGTCTGGGGTGGCGGCGCTGCGGGCGAACCTGAACAGTTGGCGTCGTGCTACCGGGAGTCGCTCGCTCGAGCCGATGAGGTCGAGGCGGCCACGATTGTTTTCCCTGCGATCTCGACCGGAATCTATGGCTATCCGGCCGATCTCGCTGCGGCCATCGCGGTCGATGCCGTCCGATCTGCCACGACCAGCGTCGACGAGATCATCCTCATCTGCTTCGACGAAGCGACGCTGTCGATCTACCGGGACCTACTCGCGTAGGCTTCGCGCCGCGCACCGCCCCGGACGATGGAGCAGCGACGGTGACCGAACGACACATCCGTGACTTCTCGCTGGACTTCTTCTCGCTCTCGGGCAAGAAGGCGATCGTGACCGGCGGCAACCGAGGCCTGGGCCAGGCGTACGCCGTCGCCATGGCGAAGGCCGGCGCCGACCTGTACATCCCGACCGTCGCCGGCGACGACGGCACCACCAACGAACTGATCGAAGCCGAAGGCCGCCGTTGTGAGATCGTCACTGCTGACCTCACCGTCACCGGAACCCCTGCCGAGGTCGTGCAGGGTTGTGTCGAGACGCTCGGCGGGGTCGACATCGTCGTGAACAACGCCGGCATCGGCATCAATATCGAGGACGTGCGGGAGTTCGATCGCAGCCGGTGGGATCCGATGGTGGCAGTGAATCTCACGGCCGCGTTCGAGATGAGCCACGCCGTTTCGTCGATCTTCATCGAGCAGGGCAGCGGCAAGATCATCAATGTCTGCTCGATGTTTTCGTTCCTCGGCGGGCAACGCTCGCCGGCCTATGCCGCCACGAAGCACGGGATCGCCGGCCTGACCAAGGCCTACGCCGACGAACTCGGCCCCTTCGGCGTCCAGGTCAACGGCATTGCGCCCGGCTACTTCGCCACCGAACTCACCGCCGAGACGCGCATGGACCCCGCATACAACAAGGCCGTGCTGGATCACATCCCCAACGGCGAGTGGGGTCAGATCCAAGACCTCATGGGCGCCTGCGTGTTCCTCGCGTCGGCGGCGTCGACGTATGTGAACGGTCACGTGCTCGCCGTCGACGGCGGTTACCTCGTCCGCTAACCACCCTTCCTTCCCCTCTTTCCTCCCCAGGAGTCCACTATGACCCTCACCTGCGAAGCGATCGTCGACGGCCTGATCGGTCTGCTCGGCGCCGAAAAGGTCGACACCGACGAGCAGATGCTCAAGGAGAACAGCCTCGATCGTTACCGCAAGCTCGAGGACATCTTCGGCATCTACAACCTGCCGATTCCGGCCGCCGTGGTGCGCGTCACCAGCGCCGAGGATGTGTCGAAGACCCTCGCGTTCTGCAACCAGCACACCATCAATGTCGTGCCCAAGACCGGCGGCACCGCAACCGAAGGTGGCCTCGAGACGATCGCCGAGAACTCGATTGTCATCGATGGCAAGGCGATGAATCAGATCGTGTCGATCGACGAGTTCGACATGCAGGCGACCGTCCAGTGCGGCGTCAAGCTGCAGGATCTCGAGGATCAGCTGCGGCCACTCGGGTTGACGACGGGTCACTCGCCACAGTCGAAGCCGATCGCCATGTACGGCGGTCTCGTCGCCACTCGTTCGATCGGTCAGTTCTCGACCCTCTACGGCGGCATCGAGGACATGGTGATGGGTCTTGAGGCGGTACTGCCATCGGGCGAGGTCGTGCGCATCAAGGACGTGCCCCGTCGAGCCGGCGGCCCCGACATCCGCCACATCCTGATCGGCAACGAGGGCGCCCTCGCCTACATCACCGAGGTGACAGTCAAGCTCTTCGCCTTCTACCCGGACCACAACCATTTCCTGGGGTGGCGTCTCGACGCGATGAAGCCGGGGTTCGAGATCCTGCGCGACGTCATGGCTGCCGGGTACAAGCCCTCGGTCGCCCGTCTGTACGACGCCGAGGACGGTGCCCAGCACGGCTTCGACTCGTTCGCCTCCGATCAGTGCGTGCTGATCTTCACGACCGAAGGCCCTGCCGGTGTGTCCCAGGCGACCGCCGACGGTATTGCCGAGATCGTCGATGCCCGCCCCGAAGTGACCCGAGTCGACACGGAGATCATCCGTGACTGGTTCGCGCACCTGAACTGGGGTCCCGAGAAGCTCATCGAGGAACGGGAGTTCATCCGCGAGCACATGCGGATGGGGTACACCACCGAGGTCTCAGGCAACTGGTCGGTCATCAACGAGATCTACGAGAACGGCATCCGTCGAGTTCGCGAGGAGTTCCCTCACGTCGCCGACATCACGATGCTCGGCGGGCACTCGTCGCACAGCTACCAGACCGGCACGAACATGTACTTCGTGTACGACTACAACGTCGTCGACTGCACGATCGAAGAGGAGCGGGAGAAGTACCACGTCCCGCTCAATGCGATCTTCGTCGAAGAGGCGCTCAAGGCAGGCGGGTCGATGTGTCACCACCACGGCATCGGCAAGTACCGCGCCCCGTGGACCGCCGAGGAGCACGGCACGGCCTACCGGCTGATGCAAGGGCTCAAGAACGAGTTCGACCCCAACGGCATCATGAACCTCGGCACGATCTACCCCGTCGAGGGCGACTGAGGCTACGCAACGGCATCTCCCACGAGGTGACCGACTAGCTTGCTGCGCCATGGCCGAGGATCGGTTCGTCATCGGGGTCGACGTCGGCACCCAGAGCGCCAAGGTGATGATCTTCGCCGCCAACGGTGGTGTCGTCGCCGAAGGCCATCAGGCGCTTCGCCCGCTCGAGATCCCCGCACCGAATCGAGCGGTCCATCCCGACGACGATCTCTGGGACGGCATCGTCACCGCCATCCAGGAAGCAGTCACCGGCTTCGTTACCGTCGGACACGATGTGGCCTCCATCGAGGCGATGGGCATCTGCATCATCCGGTGTTGCCGGGCGCTCCTGCGGGCTGACGGCACCCTGGCCCATCCCGTCGTCAACTGGATGGATGAACGCCTCGACCACCCCCATGCCCATGAGGATCAGTACGGCGAGGTCAGTCACGTCACCACCAGCTCCGGGTACATCGGGCTGCGACTCACCGGCGAACGGATCGACACGTCGGCCAACCTCATCGGCTGGTGGCCCGTCGACGACCTCACCCTCGACTGGTCCGACGATCCCGACCGCTGGGCATCCTGCAACCTCCGACGCGACCGGGTCTTCGATCTCGTGCGACCCGGCGAACGGATCGGCGGGCTGACCGCTGAGGTGGCGGCACTCCTCGGCCTGCCCGGTGGGCTCCCCGTCGTCGCGACCGCTCACGACAAGGCGGTCGAAGCCCTGGGATCCGGCGCCCTCGAAGCCGGCGTCGGCCTGGTGTCGCTCGGCACCTACATCGCGGCGATGACCCACGGCGATCGACACGTTCCCGACGCCGAGTCGTTCTGGACCTTTCCCGCCTCGCTTCCCGGCCATCACCTCTACGAATGCTGGGGAGTCCGGCGCGGCATGTGGAGCATCAGTTGGTTCCGCGACGAGTTCGGCGCTGCCGCCGTCGCCGATGCCGCCGACGTGTCGGTGGAGGACCTGCTCAACGCTGAAGCGGCGCGGGTGCCGGTCGGGTCCGACGGGCTGCTCACCGTGCACGACTGGGCGGCACCGCCTCAGGCCCCGTTCCGCAAGGGCGCACTGATCGGTTTCGACGGCCGGCACACCCGAGCCCACGTCTACCGGTCGATGCTCGAAGGCATCGCCCTTCGGCTCAAGACCCACATGGACCCGATGGCCGTCGAGCTCGATCAGCCGTTCACCGAGCTGATCGTCAGCGGTGGCGGCGCCAACAGCGACGTCATGATGCAGATCCTCGCCGATGTCCATGGCGTTCCTGCGACCCGGAATCGGCTCCGGTCCTCGGCCGCCATCGGCAGCGCGGTCAACGCCGGGATGTACGCCGGGATCTGGTCATCGCCGGCGGACGCGACCACTGCGCTCGTCCAACGCGACGACACGTTCGAGCCCGTGCCCGAACACACGGTGCTCTACGCCCGTCTGGCGGAGATCGAGGCGAGTATCCATGAGCACCTCGATCCGGTGACGCAAGCGCTCGCCGAACTCGACGTCGAGTAGCGGGAGACCGGTTCCTCTTAGTGCGTTCGGCGCCGCGCTGCGTAGGCGTCGAGCGCTACGTCGAATTCGGTGGCCGGCGAACCGTTCAGCACTGCCTCGCGCAACAGATCGGCCTGGCTCGGCGGCGCAAGGCCGTCGATCGGCGGGTCGAGGTCGAGGTTGGTGGGAAACGGATAGCCGAACGCCGTCGCAGTGATCACGCGATCGAGCGCCGCGGCCGACCAGCCATCCGCATGGCGGGCTTGGAGCGCTGGGAGTACGGCTCGGCACATGCGATCGCGATCGACGGCCTCCAGCGCGATGCCCATCGCGCTCGAGATCTGCAACAGGTTGCCCATGCGCTTGATGCCATGCTCACCGGAGGTGTGGTTCGTACCAGCGCCGTGCAGCACGGCGGGATTGAAGAACGCAGCGTCCCCAGCGCGGAGCTCGGTCTGCACCTGCCGCTCCGCGAACAGTTCGATGACCTCGGTCCGTCGCCATGCCAGGTAGCCCGGCCCGTACTTGTGCGAGTGGGGGAGCAGCATCGTCGGCCCCGACTCGATTGGCATATCGACGTGGGCCACGGCGCCTTGCAGGGTGAGCATGGGCGACAGCACATGAACGTGCGCCGGGTAGCGCTCTGCCTGCTCATCGGTCATGAAGCCGAGGTGGTAGTCGCGATGGGGTGATTGGGAAACCCCGCCGGGGTTGACCACGTTGAGCTGTGAGGTCACCTGGTACGCCGGCCCGAGCCAGGCGGTCGAGACGAGTTCGAGCGCCTCAAACGCGTAGTAGTCGACGAAGGTCTCGGGATCGGCGACGGCCAGTTTCTCCATCGCATTCCACACCCGATCGTTTGCCCCCGGCGTTGCGAAGTGATCGCCGCGAGCGAGGCCGTCGGCCTTCTCCTGTGCGATCAAGGATTCGAAGGCGGCGGTCGCTCGTGCGATGACGTCGGGGGCGACCGCGTTGCGCATCACGACCACACCCGGGCCGGCGCCGAACACATCGCTCAGCTCCTCGATCACCGCGCGGCGCTGCTCGGGGCTGCGCTCGGTCGCCATGTCGTAGACCACGACTTCGCGATCGATCGCTTCGGCGTTCGGGTATCGCTCGGCTGGGGTGACGGTGTCGACCAGTGCCCGGAGGTCATTGACATTGACGTCGTTGACCGTGAAGAACGCTCGGTGACGCTGGAGATCCGGTGCCGAAGCCATACCCGCGACGCTACGACGTTGGTCCGATGTTGACCAGCATCCAGGCCGATCAGTCGCGGATGTCCTCGGCGGTAAGTTCGACATCCCAACGATCGAGACAGTCCTGGCACCGGAAGGCGACGATGTCACCCGGCTCCCAGCCCTCGTCGGGCTCGTAGCTGATCAACGAGCAGACACCGCCGCAGTCGACACAGGTGATGGTCGTCGGAATCGCCACACCCCGACCGTACGCCGAACCGGCGCGAAAGGGGCACACTGTCGACATGCGTGTGGTCTCAGGAGATCTCGGTGGACGAAAGCTCGTCACCCCTGATGGGAGCGACACGCGCCCGACCTCCGATCGGGTGCGGGAGGCGATGTTCAACTCCCTTTTCTCACTCGATGCCATCGAGGGCACCCGAGTACTCGATGCCTTCGCCGGCTCTGGCGCACTCGGGATCGAGGCGCTGTCCCGCGGCGCGTTGCACGCCACCTTCGTCGAGACGGGACGCGACGCACTGGCGGCACTTCGCGAGAACCTCGAGACGATGCAGCTCGGTGCCCGGGGTCGCGTCGTGCCCGGCGACGCGCTGGTGCATCTCGAGCGCACCGCAGCCGAGGGCGAGATCTATGACCTGGTCCTGCTCGACCCGCCGTACGGCTTCGATCAGTGGGATGAACTCCTGGCCGCGGTCCCGGTCGGCGCACGTGTCGTGATCGAGTCCGATCGCGAGGTTGTCGTGCCCGATTCGTGGGAGGTTCACCGGCGGAAGCGCTACGGGGGTACCGTGGTCACGCTCGCGAGGGCGAGCGCGCAGGGAGAGACACCGTGACTCGTGTTCTGTATCCGGGCTCGTTCGACCCGGTCCACAACGGCCATATCGAGATCATCACGACAGCGTCGGAACTGTTCGACGAGGTGGTCGTGGCTGCGATGCGCAACCCGCAGAAGGGTGGCGGCTCGTTCAGCCTCGACGAACGTGAGGAGATGATCCAGGAGTCCGTCGGCCATCTTGGCAACGTGAGCATCACGATGTTCTCGTCGCTGGTGGTCGACCTCGCCAAAGAGCTCGAGGCCGACTTCATCATCAAGGGCCTTCGCGCCGTGTCGGACTTCGAGAACGAACTCCAGATGGCACAGATGAACAACGCCGTCTCCGGAGTGCACACCCTCTTCATTCCCTCGGCGTCGAAATCGTCGTTCCTCGCATCGAAGTTCATTCGAGAGATCGCCAAGTTGGGGGGCGATGTGTCGTCGATGGTGCCGGAGGCGGTCAACCGTCGCATCAAGGAACGTTTCGGGTGAGCGGGGAGCAGGGCGCAGTGCCGCCGGAGTACCGCTCGCCGCAGGCTGAGGCGCTGCTCCGTCAGGCGATCGGACTGATCGAGCAGGCGCGGCCGATGCCGCTGTCGGCCTCATCCATGATCAGCAAGGACGAGGTGCTCGCCGTGTTGCAGGCAGCGGCACAGGCACTCCCCGAGGAGTTGCGTGCCGCTCGTTGGCTACTGAAGGAACGTCAGGACTTCCTCGCCCGGGTCCAGGCCGAAGGCGATCAGATCATCGCCACCTCGCGTTCGCAGGCTGAGCAGATGGTGCAGCGCACGGAGCTGGTGAAGATGGCCGAGGAGCGGGCTCGTTCGATCGTTGCCGACGCCGAGGAACAGGCCCGACACCTGAAACTCGAGACCGAGGACTGGTGTGACCAGAAGCTCGGCGCCATGCAGGTTGTGCTCGAACGCACGATGACGACGGTCGCCTCGGGTCGAGCCCGACTTCAGGGGGCGGAACGCCGCGAGGCCGAGCCCGCTCCTGCGCCGGTCGAGCCGGAAACCCCCGAGGGCTTTTTCGATCAGGACGGGTAATGGTGGGATCGTCCGCCAGCGATGCCAGCCGACTCGTCCTCGACGTCGTCGAACTCCAACGTCGAACCGGCACGCGGCGAGACGTCCGCGCCTCGCTCGTCCTGCCCGACCTCGAGGTGGGGGAGCGATGCGTTCTCGACGGCCGACTCGACGTCGACCTGGTCGTCGAGGCGGTGACCGAAGGAATCGTGGCCGTCGGTGCGGTGCGCGGCGAATCTCGCGTGCCGTGTCGCCGCTGCCTGGACGACGTGGTCGAGCCGCTCGAGGTCGAGATGCGGGAGATCTTCGAGCGTCACCCGACCGAGGGCGAGACGTGGCCGATCGAGGACGAACGCATCGATCTCACCCCGGCCGTTCGCGAACTCGCCTTGCTCGGTTTGCCGCTCGCCCCGGTGTGCCGCGAGGACTGCGCCGGCCCCGAGCCCGACCGCTTTCCAGCGATGGCGCACGTCGAACCGGTCGAGGACGCCCCAGCGCCGCGTGACGAGCGATGGGCAGCGCTCGACGACCTGACCTTCGACGACTGACCACCAACTTCGACGACTCCACCGTCGAGGGTGGGGAACCGGCTTCGGAGGTCGCTAACCTTCCGTGGTCGTGCCGACGAGTCGCGTCGGCGTCCAGAACGCACAGCAGGAACGCATCATGGCTGTCCCGAAGCGGAAGATGTCCAAGTCGAAGAGCCGGAGCCGCAAGGCCTCGGCATGGCGCGTCGGTCGCACCGCTCGCAGCACCTGCCCGAACTGCGGCGCCTCGAAGCGCCCACACCGGGCCTGCGGCAACTGCGGCTGGTACGCCGGCCGTCAGGCGATCGAGGTCGACTGATCACATGCTGCCCATCGCTGTCGATGCCATGGGCGGTGACAACGCCCCCGACGCCATTGTCGAGGGAGCCAGGCGAGCGGTCGACGAACTCGGCGTGCCCGTCGTTCTCGTTGGCAAGTCCGGCGAGATGGGCGACACCGGCGACCTGCCGATCATCGAGGCCTCCGAAGTCATCGCCATGGACGCCGAGCCCGGCTCGAGCGTTCGCAAGATGAAGGACTCCTCGCTCGTTCGGGCCGCCGAGGCGGTCCGAGACGGCAGCGCCTCGGCAATGGTCTCTGCGGGCAACACCGGCGCCACGATGGCGTCCGCGCTGCTTCGGATGGGCCGAATCAAGGGCATTCAGCGTCCGGCGATCGCCACGCCGATCCCTGTCCCTGGCTCGACCCCCACCACCCTGCTCGACGCCGGCGCCAACGCTGAGTGCAAGCCCGAGTGGCTCGTCGAGTTCGCCCAGATGGGCGGTGTCTATGCCCGCGACCGCTTCGGTATCGAGCGCCCCAAGGTCGGCCTGTTGTCGATCGGCGAAGAAGCTGGGAAGGGCAGCCCCTTCGTCAAGGAGTGCTTCGAGTTCCTGAGCGATCCGGCCTGGGCTGCCGTCACCGACTGTGAGTGGATCGGCAACGTCGAGGGTCGCGACGTCATGACCAACGAAGCCGATGTCATCGTCACCGATGGGTTCACCGGCAACGTCACCCTCAAGACGCTCGAGGGCGCGATGCGGGCGATCATGAGTCGCCTGCTGATGGCGCTCGACACCGACGACGACACGCGGGCTGCTGGCGCTGCGCTTGGTCCTGCGCTCGACACGATGATCAGCGAACTGCACCCCGATTCCGTCGGTGGAGCACTGCTGCTCGGCGTCAAGGGCGTGTGCGTGATCTCCCACGGCTCGTCGAGTCCCGATGCCATGGTGAACGCCATCCGGGTCGCCTCGGAGATGGTCGAGGTAGAGATGGTCGATCACCTGACCACAGCGGCCGCCTCCGCCGCCGGCTGATCTCGGTCCAATGCCTTACAATCAGGGGATTCTTGCCCCCGTTCACAAGCGCGCAAGGCGCGAAACCGGTAGGGTGCGCCTGCCTCAGGTCGCATGCGGTGCGAAACGGGGCTTGTGAAGCCGATTCGCCGGGGGAGAACACCGTGCCCGCCGAAACCCACGTCGAGGGGGAGCCGATGGAACGCAACGACGTCGTGACACTCGTGAAGGACCGCTTGGCCGAGATCTTGGAGATCGAGCCGTCCGAGATCAACGAAGGCGATGCCTTCGCTGAGGATCTCGATGCTGACTCGCTCGCCCTGATCGAGCTGGTCGAGGCGATCGAAGAGGAGCTTGCCGAGCGCACCACGGGCTTCCGGATCGAAGACGAGGACCTCGAGGACCTCCGCACCGTTCGCGATGCGGTCGACTACGTGGTCGCCAAGTTGGGCTGACCCCTGTTCTCCGCGGCGCCGTCCACCACCCTCGAGGAGCGACTCGGTTATCACTTCGTTGAGCCGGGCCTGCTGGTTCACGCCCTCACGCACCGGTCGTGGTGCGCAGAGCATCCCGGCGATGAGTCGAACGAACGGCTCGAGTTCCTGGGCGATGCCGTGCTCGGTGTCGTGGTGACCGACCACCTGTTCTCGGCCTTTCCTGATCTGCCCGAGGGGCAGCTGGCCAAGGCACGGGCTGCTGTTGTGTCGTCAACCACGCTCGCCGAGGTCGGTCGCGAGCTCGGAGTTGGACTCGATCTGCGCCTTGGCAAAGGCGAGGATGCCTCCGGCGGTCGAGAGAAGGCATCGATCCTGGCTGATGCGGTCGAGGCCGTGCTCGGTGCGATGTACCTCGATGGCGGTGT
>MDSV01052397.1_pt1 | contig 30945 bp, 40 predicted proteins | sample 810851 | NCBI WGS metagenome assembly MDSV01 (sample SAMN05326640, study PRJNA326480) | marine metagenome | isolation source: seawater | place: Atlantic Ocean: North East | collected 2012 | reverse complement strand
AATACTAGACTAATTAATCTATTAAGCATAAGTTTAAGGATATCTACCTTATATTGTTTTATGCTTAAAGGATCAATTGTTGCATTAATAACCCCATTCAAAGATGATAATCTCGATGAGATTAATTATAGGAAACTAATAAATTATCACTTAAAAAATGGGACTAGTGGCGTTGTACCAGGTGGAACAACTGGAGAATCTCCAACTTTATCTCATAGTGAACACAAAAAAATTATAGAAATTGCCGTAAGCGAATGCAAAGGCAAGATACCAGTAATAGCTGGAACTGGTTCAAATTCAACAGATGAAGCTGTAGATTTATCAAAGTTTGCTGAAAAGGCAGGTTCGGATGCTTTACTTGTTGTTACCCCATATTACAACAAACCAACTCAAGAAGGATTATATCAACATTATAAAAAAATTAATGACAACGTTGGTATTCCAATAATCATTTATAATATTCCATCTAGATCAGTTATTGATATGACAGTAGATACAATGTCAAAATTATATGAATTAAAAAATATAACTGGTGTAAAAGATGCTACTGGTGATTTAAACAGAGTAGATCAACAGTTAAAAGCTATGGGAAAAGATTTTATACAATTAACAGGAAACGATGATAACGCTTTTGAATTTAATAAACGCGGAGGAGTTGGAGCAATTGGAGTTACAGCAAACATTGCTGCTAAGTTAGCTTCTGATTTTCAAAAGGCATGTGTAAATGATATTGATAAAGCAAATAATCTAGACAAACTGCTTCAACCCTTACATTCTTCTTTATTCATAGAGAGTAACCCTTCGCCCGTAAAATATGCAGCTTCACTATTGAAAATGTGTAGCCCCGAAGTGCGTTTACCTCTAGTTGAAATTAGAGACGAAACCAAAAAAAAAATATCTGAGGCACTTAAATCAGCTAAATTACTTTGATGAAACAAAATGTTGTTTCTGGAAAAAAAATAATTTGTTTAAATAGAAAAGCAAGTTTTAATTATTTTTTTTTAGAATTGTTAGAGGCAGGTATATCACTTAAAGGTTCTGAAGTTAAATCATTGAGAGACGGAAAGGGTAGTATCGCAGATTCATATGCTGTCGATAATAATGGTGAATTATTTTTAATAAATTCACACATACCGCTTTATAGACAGTCTTCCTACAACAATCATAATCCAAAAGGAGATAGAAAACTTCTTTTGAAAAGAAAAGAAATTAACAAACTTATTGGTAGAATTAATCAAGATGGATTAACTCTTATTCCAACAAAAATGTATTTTGTAAAAGGAAAAGTTAAAGTAGAAATTGCCGTAGCTAAGGGAAAAAAATTATACGATAAAAGACAAGTAAAAAAAACAAGGGATTGGAATAGAGAAAAAGCTAGACTGTTACGTAAGAATAATAAATGATACATATTAATATTGGATCTAATCTGAATTCAAATTTCGGGTCAAGAATTGATAATATCAATATAGCAATTAATTTATTAATTGAGTCAAGAATTAAAATAAATAAAATTTCCAATTTTTATGAAACACCTTCTTACCCTAATCAAAACTTTCCGAAATTCATTAATGTTGGTATTTACGTAAATTTTGATAATGACTGTTTAGAACTTTTAAAAACTATAAATTTAATTGAAAAAAAAATCGGAAGAATTAAAGTTAAAAAAAATAATCCTAGAGTAATAGATATAGATATTATCGATTTCAAGGGAATTGTAAAAAACTCAAAAGATCTAATTTTACCTCATCCGCGAGCTCATTTGAGAAATTTTGTTTTATACCCAATATTGGAAATTGATCCTAATTGGTCACATCCAATTTTTAAGAAAAATGCCCAATTATTTATAAATAAACTAAGTCAGAAATCCAGGATAGAGATTACAAGATTGCAGAAAAATGTTAATATTTAATCATGATTAATAATAATGAACTAATTGATCAAATTAAATCATATAATAGATTTTTAAATTCAGACTCGTTAAATAAAGCATACAATTTTGCTCTCGAAGCTCATCAAAATCAAAAAAGAGAAGAAGGAGTTCCTTATATAATCCATCCTTTAGCCGTTGCAAAAATATTAACCGAGTTAAAACTGGATAGCGCTACAATAACAACGGGTTTATTACATGATACTATAGAAGATACAAATGTTACCTATGAAACAGTTAAAAAAGAGTTTGGTGAAGAAGTAGCAAACTTAGTTGAGGGGGTAACAAAAATTTCAGCATTAGAAGATAAGGCCTCAGAGGACTCAAAAGCAGAAAATTTTAGAAAACTAATTTTAGCTACTTCTAAAGATATACGTGTTTTATTAGTTAAACTTGCCGACAGATTACACAATATGAGAACAATTCAGTTTGTAAAAGATAAAGATAAGATTATCAGGAAAGCAAAAGAAACAATGGAAATATATGCACCATTAGCTGACCGAATGGGAATGAATAGAATTCGTGATGAATTAGAGGATTTATCTTTTTCTGTATTAAATAAGCCTGCTAGAGATTTGATACTAGAGAGGTTAAATTTTATAAAAAATAATAGAGACGACACATTTAAAAGTATATCAATAGAACTTATTGATCTTTTAAAAGAAAATGGTATCACGGCAATAATTACAGGTAGAGAAAAAACTCCTTTTTCAATATGGAGAAAAATACAAAATAAAAAAATATCCCTTGAGCAACTTACAGATATTATTGGATTTAGAGTAATTGTTGAAAATATAAATGATTGCTATAAAACTCTTGGAGTATTTCATAGTAGATTTCCTACTATTCCAGGAAAATTCAAAGATTACATTTCTACACCAAAAATTAATAATTATAAATCTATACATACTGCTGTAATAGGACCAAAAAATAATAGAATTGAAATACAAATAAGAACACACGAAATGCATGAATTCGCCCAACGAGGAATAGCCTCTCATTGGAAATATAAGTCCTCAGAAAAATTTTCTGAATTATCCTGGAAAGAATATGATTGGTTAAGAGATTTAGTCGAAATTATCGAGGCAGGCACCAGTCCAGAACATTATTATGAGTTTACTAAATTACAAATGTTTCAAGAAAATGTTTTCTGTTTTACACCAAAAGGATCTGTCATTAAATTACCACAAAAAGCCACACCAATAGATTTTGCATACGCTGTACATACAAAAATTGGAAATAGTGCTATTGGCTGCAATATTAATGGGAGACGTGCAACACTTCAAACAATTTTGAAAAATGGCGATTTGGTAAAAATAGAAACCTCAAAGAACGCATCTCCTTCAATGCACTGGTTATCTTCGTCTACAACAGGTAAAGCTCGTTCAGCAATTCGTAGATATTGGCAAAACAAATCTACAGAACAGTCCAAAGTTATGGATAAAAGCTATTCTAGCACTATTGAAGTTGACCTGCCACATAAACCAGGCGCCTTAGGCCATATAAGTTCTTTAATAGGATTAAATAAGGGAAATATAGTTAATATAGAATTAGTAAAGAGGAAGAAAGAATACTTAACTTTTTCATTTGATTTACAAATTAAAGATTTGAAAAATTTTACAAACTTGATAAGTCAGATAAAGCAAAGTAATCTAAAATTTAAAATTATTCGACACAAACAGAAAAAAAATGCTTTCATCAGAAGAATCTTTGAAAATTTTAAAAGAAACTAATGCTCTTTTAGAGGGACACTTCATACTATCATCAGGATTACACAGCCCAAAGTATGTTCAATGTGCTAAATTAATGAGTAATCCAGAAAAAGCGAAAGAAATCTGTATTTCTCTCTCTGAAAAAATTATTAAGGAAATTAAAAATATAGATATAATTTTATCACCAGCAATGGGCGGGATAGTAATTGGTTACGAGATAGGAAGGTTGTTAAAAAAAGAAACAATATTTTCAGAAAGAGTAAATGGTAAATTCCAACTACGAAGAGACTTCTCAATTAAAAAAAATCAAAAAGTATTAATTATGGAAGATGTTATTACGACTGGAAAATCTAGTCTTGAGTGTGCAAAATTAGTAGAAGAAAATAATGCAATATTAGCAGGTTTCGCATGCATAATAGATAGATCTAATGGTAAATCGATTATAGATAATAAAATTATTTCGCAAGTTGAAATAAATATACCAACTTACACCAAAGATAATCTGCCAAAAAACTTACTTAATATTAAAGCTGTTAAACCTGGAAGTAGAAATCTTTGATGAAAAAGATTAGACTTGGTGTAAACATTGATCATGTGGCCACTGTTAGAAACGCAAGAGGGGAAAATTATCCAAGCCCTTTAAGAGCCGCTTTGCTGGCAAAAGATAGTGGTGCTGACTCCGTGACAATTCATTTAAGAGAAGATAGACGACACATAAACGAGTTAGATCTTAAACAAATTAGATCAAAATTAAAAATTCCATTAAATCTAGAAATTGCCGCCACGAGGGAAATGCTAAAAATTGCCATAAAAAATAGACCTCCATTCATATGCATAGTACCAGAAAAAAGAAAAGAAATAACAACTGAAGGAGGACTAAATTTAAATTTTAATAGAAATTTTTTAAAAATAGTAATTAATAAATTAAAAAAAAAAAAATCAAGAGTTAGCCTATTTATTGAACCTAGTTTACAAGATATTAAATTATCAAAAAAACTAAATGCTGATTGTATTGAAATACATACCGGAAAGTTTTGCAGGCTAGTAAATGAAAATAAAAATTATACCAATGAGTTAAAAAAAATTAAAACTGCTGTAAAGCTTGGAAATGATCTGGGTTTAGAAGTTCATGCCGGTCATGGACTTACTTATAAGTCAGCTAAAATTCTTTCAAAAATTGACGGTATTAAAGAGTTTAATATAGGACATTTTTTAATTGGAGAGTCTATTTTTGTAGGTTTAAGAAAAACGATAAGAGAATTTAGGAAAATTATTAAATGAAAATATTTGGAATAGGGACTGATATTGTCGATGTTAAGAGAATAAAGAAGTCTTTAAAAAATAAATTATTTCTTTCAAGATTGTTCAATAAAGATGAAATTTCAAAATGTGAAAAGACTAAAAATTCACCTAATTGTTTTGCGAAAAGATTTGCAGCAAAAGAGGCTTTTTCAAAAGCTCTTGGAACTGGAATATCAAAAGGAATTAATTTTAACGAAATAATTGTTTTAAATGAAAAAAATGGTAAGCCATTTATAAGATTATTAAATAAAACAAAAAAAAATGTTGAAAAAAAAATTAAGAAAAAAAAGTATAAAATTTCTTTATCACTTTCTGATGAAAAAAAATATGCAGTAGCATTTGTAACGATTTCAATATGAGAAAAAAAGGAAAATTATATTTTATTTTGGATAATTTAAAAACTTTAATTGGGGCTTTAATAATAGCAGTATTAATAAGATCTTTTTTAGTACAGCCTTTCTATATTCCATCATCATCAATGGAACCAACATTATTAATTGGAGACAGAATATTTGTTTCTAAACTTACTTATGGATATAGCAAACATTCTTTTCCATTTAGCCCAAATATTTCTAATAAAAGATTTTTTTTCAAAACTCCAACTCAAGGAGATCTAGTGGTATTTAAAACACCCGCTGATAACAGAACTGATTATATTAAAAGATTAATAGGTTTACCAGGTGATGAAATTCAATTTATTAATGGAGAATTAATTATAAATGGAAACAAAATTAATAGAGAGCCAATTAAAATATCAGAGCCGATTAGATGTGGAAATTTTCTTTTAAAAACTAATGCTTTTATTGAAACATTGCCTAATGGTGTTAAGCATTTTGTTACTTACAGTAAAAAAGGGACTTTACAAAATACAAAAAAATATATTGTTCCTGATAATCATTATTTTTTAATGGGCGATAATAGAGATTGTTCAAAAGACAGCAGGTTCCAAGATGAGGTAGGTTTTGTTAATAATTTAAATTTAGTTGGCAAGGCAAAAATTATTTTTTTTTCAAATGACACAAAAACTAGTAGTTTGATAAGATTTTGGAATTTACCAAAATCATTCAGGCTAGATAGAACTTTAAAAGGTTTAAAATGAATAAATCATTAAAAGAATTAGAAGATATTTTAAAATATAATTTTAAAGATAAATCCTTATTAAATAAGGCTTTAACTCATAAAAGTTATAATAATAAAACTAATAACGAAAAGCTGGAATTTCTAGGTGATAGAGTTTTAGGCTTGATTATCTCAAAAAAACTTTTGGAAAAATATCCTGAAGAGAAAGAGGGAATAATTGATAAAAAATTTGCAAATCTTGTTAATAAAAAAACATGTGTTGAAATCGCAAAAAAATTAAATATTAGAAAATATCTTTATTTAGGAGCATCACATAAAAATTTAGAAAGGTCAGTTGATAAGATTATAAGCGATTGTCTAGAGGCAATAGTAGGAGCAATATATTTTGATAGTGGACTTAAATCAGCGGAGAAATTTGTTCTTTACTGCTGGGAAAGTTATATTGATAAATCAATAATTACTTTAATAGATTCAAAGACTAAACTTCAAGAGTACAGTTTAAAAAAATTTAAAAAATTACCAAAGTATACTTTTTTTACAAAATCAGGACCTCAGCATAAACCCTTATTTAAAACTGAAGTGGAAATTCCAGAGTCAAAAAAAATTATTGGAATTGGCTCATCGAAAAAAAATGCACAACAAAACGCTGCTGCAAAGCTAATTAAAATTCTTAATATATGAACTGGGAAGACGAATGCTATTTGCTTTCAAAAAGAAAATTTAGGGAAAATGCAAATATAATAAACGTTTTTTCTCAATCTAGAGGTAAAGTTTCTGGAATTGTATATGGTGGTAATTCAAGAAAAATTAGAAATTATTTACAGCTGTCAAACAAATTATTTATTATACATAATTTAAAAAACGAAAATAAATTAGGATATTTTAAAACAGAATTAGTTAAGCCAATATCACCACAGTATTTTAATGACAAAGAAAGAACTTCAGCATTAACTTCAATTTGTGGTATCTTAAATATTTTATTACCCGAGTCCCAGCCTAATAAGAATATTTATTTTTCTTTTGAAAAGTTTTTAAACTCTATAAATTTAGAAAATTGGATGATCTTGTATATTTTTTTGGAATTAAATTTGATTAAAGAATTAGGTTTTGATCCAGATTTATCAAAATTTAATAATAATGAATTAAAAACTTTAGAAATAAAAAGAGTAAAAATTGACACTTTTATATACGATGTACCGGGATTTCTCATTTCGAAAAATATCCCAACACAAGTACCAAAAAATTTATTAAAAATGTCTTTATATTTTACGCGAAGCATTATTCAAAATAGATTTTTTTTACCTAATAACCTACCTTTTCCAAAGGCAAGAATAATATTAGAAAATTATTTTAATTAATTTATTTAATTTTTTTGGCTATATCTAATGCAAAATAAGTTACAATCGCACAAGCCCCAGCTCTTTTAAACGAAATAATACTTTCTATTATTGCATCATCTTTTAAATATTTTTTTTCTATTCCATTTTTTATCAATGAATATTCACCAGATACTTGATAAGCAAGAACTGGAATTTTAAAATTATCTTTAATTTTACTTATAATATCTAAATATGTTGCACCGGGTTTTACCATTACCATGTCCGCACCTTCTTGAATATCAAGACCAACTTCTCGGTATGCTTCAAATGAATTTCGATAATCCATTTGATAAGATTTTTTATCTTGTTTAAGACTCCCTTTACTTCCAACTGCATCTCTAAAAGGCCCATAAAAATTTGAAGCATATTTTACAGCGTAAGATAAAATACTCACATCCTTAAAATCATTTTTATCTAAAATTTTTCTTATTTCCCCGACTCTACCATCCATCATGTCTGATGGCGCTATTAAATCACATCCCATTTTTGCTTGAAGCAAAGCTTGTTTTTTTAATATTTTAATAGTTTCATCGTTATCTATTTTGTTATTTATTAAAATTCCATCATGTCCATGTGATGTGTATGGATCTAATGCTACATCACACATTATTCCAATTTCGGGAAATTTTTTTTTGATCAATCTAATACTTTTACAAATTAAATTATTTGGATTTAAAGATTCGCTTCCTATATTGTCTTTTTTTTTATCAGAAATATACGGAAATAGAGCGATCATTGGAATTTTATAATCTTTGACTTTTTTTAAAATTTTAGGCAATTGATCTATTGAATATCTTTTGACACCTGGCATTGATTTAATAATATCCGTCTTGTTTTTTCCCTCTCTTATAAAAATAGGTAAAATTAAATCGTTTTGAGATATGCTGTTCTCAGAGATCAGGTTTCTCATCCATTTTGATTTTCTCAATCTTCTAAGCCTTGTTTTGGGGTAAGAACCAATGATTTTCATGTAAAGTCCTGATAATTTATAATGTAATGCGACAAATATATTATTATAATTAACTTTAGTGTATTTTAATTACTTAATATGAGCAATATAAAATTAAATATGATTTTTAAAACTGTATGTATTGCCTCAGATCATGCAGGTTTTAGATTAAAAGAAGATATTAAAAATTATCTAATTCGAAAGAGTATTTCTGTTTTTGACTTAGGGCCATTCAATGAGCAATCGGTAGATTACCCAGATTATGCTAAAAAGCTAGGAAATAGAATCAAATTTAAAAAAAGTGATGTTGGCATACTTGTTTGTGGTTCTGGTACTGGTATGGCAATAAGTGCTAATAAAATCAAAACAATTAGAGCGGCTGTTTGTTACAATTTAAAGTCTACTAGATTGTCTAGACAACATAATAATGCTAATATAATCGCTTTAGGATCAAGATTAACAAAAAAAAAATTATCTTTGAAATTAGTTGACGTTTTCTTAAAAACTAAATTTGAAGGTGGAAGACATTTAAAGAGGGTGAAAAAAATATAAATATGTCAATAGCTATAAAGTTAAATAAATATTTAAATAGTTTTTTTAAACTAGATTTAAAAGAGGCTGACAAAGAATTATATGATTCAATAAAGAGTGAATTTTCTAGACAGCAAAATCACATTGAGTTAATTGCTTCAGAAAATATAGTTTCTAAAGCTGTTCTTGAAGCGCAAGGATCTGTGTTAACAAATAAATATGCTGAAGGATATCCTGGTAAAAGATATTATGGTGGATGTGAACATGTCGATATTTCAGAAAATTTAGCAATAGAAAGAGCAAAAAAATTATTTAATTGTAAATTTGCAAACGTACAACCTCACTCAGGTGCACAAGCTAATGGAGCAGTTTACTTAGCATTATTAAAACCTGGTGATACCACATTAGCTATGAGCTTAAACTCTGGAGGTCACCTTACTCATGGTGCAAAACCAGCTCAGTCTGGTAAATGGTTTAATGCACTTCATTATGAAGTAGACAAAGAAACAGGTTTAATTGATTATGAAAGTGTAGAAAAACTAGCTTTAGAAAATAAACCTAAACTTATTATTGCAGGAGGAAGTGCATATTCCAGAGTTATTAATTTTAAAAGATTTAGAGAAATTTGCGATAAAATTGATGCTTATCTGCTTGTTGATATGGCTCACTTCTCAGGACTAGTTGCTGGGGGTGCTTATCCAAATCCTACTACATATGCTGATGTAGTAACATCTACAACACATAAAGTTTTGAGAGGACCAAGAGGCGGAATTATTTTAACGAACAGAGAAGACTTAATTAAAAAATTTAATAGCGCGATTTTTCCTGGATTACAAGGCGGACCACTAATGCATGTAATAGCTGCAAAAGCAGTATGCTTTAAAGAAGCATTATCTGATGACTTCAAAATATATGCTAAAAATGTAATTAATAATGCAAAAGTACTTTCTGATAAATTAATATCAAAAGGTTTTAAAATTTTTTCTGGCGGAACAGATACACACTTAATGTTATTAGACTTAAGATCATTTGGAGTCACGGGAAAAGATGCTCAAGCAAGTTTAGGAAGAGCAAATATAACTTGTAATAAAAATGGTATTCCTTTTGACACAGAAAGTCCGATGATTACATCAGGTATCAGACTCGGAACTCCAGCATGTACAACTAGAGGCTTCGGGTCAGAGGAATTTAAATTAGTTGGTGATTTAATATTTAAAGTAGTAAAAGGTCTAAGTGAAAATAAAGAAGATAATTCTAAAATTGAAAATGAAGTACAAAAAGAAATCATTGATCTATGTTCTTCATTTCCCATATATGGTAAATAACATCTAATCATGCTTTGTCCTTTTTGTAGAGAAAAAGATACTTCGGTTGTTGACTCCCGCCCTACAGAGGATGGCACAGCTATAAGAAGGAGGAGATTGTGCGGGTGTGAAAGAAAAGAAAGATTCACAACTTTCGAAAGAGTTCAGTTTCAGGAGCTAACTGTAATAAAAGGTAACGGCAAAAGAGAACCTTTCGATAGAGATAAAATTTCAAAATCTATTAGAATTGCAACAAGAAAAAGACCAATAGACTCTGAAACTATCGAAAAATTTATATCAAAAATTGTGAGAAATCTTGAAGGTCTTGGCGAAAGTGAAATACCTACACCAACCATAGGGAAGTTTATTATGGAAGGACTTTCGGCATTAGATAAAGTTGCCTATGTACGTTTTGCTTCGGTTTATAAAAATTTTAAAGAAGCAAAAGACTTCGAAGAATTTGTTGGCAACATTGATGAAAATAAATCATAATTATTTTTCTAATCTTGCTTTAAACTTAGCAGAAAAAAATTTGGGTAAAACAAAATTAAACCCATCAGTTGGTTGCATTGTGGTTAAAAATAACTCTGTGATCAGTTCTGGAATAACATCAATTAACGGTAGGCCTCATGCTGAATTTAATGCGTTAAATAAGAATTTAAATTTTAGTGGTTCTAAAATGTATGTCACTTTAGAACCTTGCACACATTATGGAAAAACTCCACCTTGTACTAATATTATTATAAAAAAAAAAATAAAATATGTATATTACTGTTTTGACGATCCTGATGAGCGAACTTTTAGAAAAGCAAGAAAGTTATTAAATAAGAATAAGATTAATTTAAAAAAAATAAATTGCAAAAAAAATAATATATATAAATCTTATTATTTAAATAAAAAATTTAAGCTACCTTTAATAGATGCAAAAATAGCTATTTCGAAAGATAATTATACTATAAATAAAAAATCTAAATGGATTACAAATTTAAAATCAAGAAGATTAACTCACTATTTAAGGTCTAAATATGATTGTATAATTTCAACGTCTGACACAATTAATAAAGATAATTCATTATTAAATTGTAGGTTAAATGGGTTTGACAAAAATAAACCTGATTTAATAATTGTAGATAGAAATTTAAAACTTAAAAAAAAACTTAAGCTTCTTAAAATTTCCAGAAATAGAAAAACTTACATTGTAACCTTAAAAGATAATATAAAAAAATTCAATTTTTTTAAGAAAAAAAAGATTTCATTTATTAAAATTAATAATTTAGACAGTAAAAAAGATTTTTTATATTTGTTTAAAAAACTTTACAAACTTGGCAAAAGACGCATATTAATAGAATCAGGATTAATTTTCTTGAATAAATTAGTTAAGAATAAATTAATAAATGATTTATTTATCTTTAAATCAAACAGATATTTAAAAACTGCTGGATATAATAATTCAAAATTTAATTACATTAAAAAAAATAAAATAATTACAAAAATAAAAGTTAATCTAGACGATGATATTCTTTTGAAAGCGTGTATAAAATAATGTTTAATGGAATTATATTTAATATAGGAAAAATTGAGTCAATTGAAAAAAAAAAGAATAATATTCTTATTGGTATTAAATCTAAGCTTAAATTTAAAAAAAATGAAATTGGTTCATCAATAAGCTGTAACGGTGTTTGTTTAACAATCTTTAAAATTTCTAAAGGACTGATATTTTTTTATTTATCAAGTGAAACTTTAAAACGTTCAAATTTTAAAAATATAAAGATTGGTCAAATTATTAATTTGGAAAAATCTTTAATTTATGGTCAAAAAATTTCGGGTCATTTTACGCAAGGTCATGTAGATACTACTGCTAAAATAATTAATATTAATGTTATTGGTAAATCTTGGGAGATGAAACTAAAAGTAAAAAACAAAAAATTATCAAAGTTTTTAGAAGAAAAGGCATCAATCTCGATAAATGGTGTTTCATTAACCATTTCTAAAGTCTCAAAAAATTATTTTTATTTAAATATAATTCCACATACTCTGAAACTCACTAATTTAAAAAATCTTAAGAAGAATGATTTGGTTAATCTAGAATTAGATATTTTTGGAAAATATATGTATAAATATACTAAGTAAAATGTCTAAAAATAAATTTTCCTCAATTCCATCAATCATTAAAGACGCTAAAAAAGGAAAAATGTTTATTTTAGTTGATGATAAAAATAGGGAAAATGAGGGAGACTTAGTAGTACCTGGTTCAAAATGTAATTCTAAAATTATTAATTTTATGGCTAAACACGGAAGAGGTTTAATTTGCTTGGCTCTTACAAAAAAACAAATAGATAAATTAAAACTTCCATTAATGTCACAAATAAATAAATCTCGAATGCAAACAGCATTTACTGTTTCTATAGAAGCAAAAAAAGGTATTTCTACTGGAATTTCTGCATTTGATAGAGCTAAAACTATTAAGGTGGCAATAAATCCAAAATCTAAAAAAAAAGATATTGTCTCTCCAGGACATGTATTTCCTCTGGTTGGTAGAGTCGGGGGTGTATTGGAAAGAGCAGGTCACACAGAAGCCTCAATAGACATATCCAAAATGTCCAAATTAAATCCAAGTTCAGTAATTTGCGAAGTAATGAATGAAGATGGAAGGATGGCAAGATTGGATGACTTAATTAGATTCTCTAAAAAACATAAAATTAAAATTGCATCAATTGAAGATATAATAGCTCATAGACTTAAAAATGAAAAACTAATATATAAATCATACGTTAAAAATATTAATTTAAAAAATCTATCAAAAGCACAATTAAGTATATTTAAAAATAAACTTAACGAACATGAGTCATTTGTTTTGTCAAAAGGATCTTTTAAAGGAAGAAAGTCAATCCCTATAAGGGTTTTGTCAAAAAAAATAAACAAAAAAAGTCTTTTAAAGAATTCGGATATTAAAAAAAATATTAAACTTTTATCAAAATACAAAAACTTTTTATTGGTGATAATAAACAATCAGATGAATAAAGATAAAAGTAAAACTGATATTACTCTAAGATATTATGGTATTGGAGCTCAAATAATTAAGGATTTTAAAGTTAAAAATATGATATTACTTTCTAGAACAAAAAAAAAAATTATAGGTTTAGAAGGTTTCGGTATGAAAATTAAGAAACAGATAATTATAAAATGAAAAAAATTCTTATTATTAATGCAAATTATTACGATGAAATTACAATTAAACTTTTACAGGAAGCAAAAAAAATTTTAAAAAGGAATAAGATAAATTTAAGTATAAAGTATGTTAAGGGTGTCTTTGAAATTCCTATCGCAATAAGGAAAAATATTAATAAATTTGATGCTTTTGTTGCTCTTGGGTGTGTAATTAAAGGAAAAACACCTCACTTCGACTTTATTTGCAGATCAGCGTTTGATGCAATTATGAATCTATCAATTAAATATAATAAACCTATCGGAAATGGTATAATTACTGCACTAAATAAGAAACAAGCTTATGAAAGATGCGGAAAAATTAAATCCTCAAAAAATAATAAGGGACGAGAGGCTGCAAAAGCAGTTTTATCCATTTTAAATAATGGAACAAAAAAAAATTTAAAAATCCCTCACCTAGAATAAAGATTGTGCAAAAAATCTACAATTCTTTAATGAATCCTGATACCAATATTGAATACCCTAAAAATCAATATAAAAAATTTATTAAAGATGTCGTCTTAGGAACTTTAGAAAGATCCGAATTGATAGAGGATACTGTAAAAAAACACTTGGGTCAGGACATTGATTTAAAAAAAACAGACAAATTACTAAAGATTATTCTATTTGCAGCAACTTACGAGCTATTATTTAAGCACAATAATCCAAAAAAGGTTGTTATTAGTGAATATTTATTAGCTTCTGAATATTTTTTAGAAAAAGTACAAATAGGTTATTTAAACGCAATACTGGATAAAATGGCAAAAGTATTAAGAAAAGATGAATAAAATTGTTAAAAATTTATTAAGTTTAGCTTGCGTTTTTAACTCATATTTGGCATTTATCCGTTTATTATAATGACTAATTATTTAGAATTTCTATATCTAATTTCATTTACAGGAATTTTAGCTGTTGCTTATAGCTATCTATTATCAGGGCAAATTATTTCTGCAAGTCCAGGAAATAGTAGAATGCAAGAAATAGCTGAAGCGATTCAAATAGGTGCGAAAGCATATTTGAATAGACAATATAAAACTATAGCAGTTGTTGGAATAATAGTTCTAGCTATCGTAACTTATTTTTTTAGTTATCTTGTTGGACTAGGTTATTTTATTGGTGCTTTTCTTTCAGGTGTTGCCGGTTATGTCGGAATGCTTATTTCAGTTAAAGCAAATGTTCGAACAGCTGAGGCTGCTAGAAAAAGTTTACAATCTGGATTAACAATAGCTTTTAAGTCAGGTGCAATAACGGGTTTGCTTGTTGCTGGTTTAGCTTTACTAGCAATTACAATATATTACATTACTTTAATTAACTTAAATGTAGATAATCGAGAAATAATTAATGCTTTAGTAGCACTTGGTTTTGGAGCTTCTTTAATATCAATTTTTGCAAGATTGGGTGGAGGTATCTTTACAAAAGGTGCTGACGTTGGGGCTGATTTAGTTGGAAAAGTTGAAGCTGGAATACCTGAGGATGACCCAAGGAATCCGGCAGTTATAGCAGATAACGTAGGAGATAATGTTGGTGACTGTGCTGGAATGGCAGCAGATTTATTTGAAACTTATGCTGTAACTATTGTAGCAACTATGGTTTTAGCATCTATATTCTCTCCTGAAGATTATAATTTAATGATTTATCCTTTAGCTATTGGAGGCGCATGTATAATTACCTCAATTATTGGAACATGGTTTGTTAAATTAGGTAAGAATAAAAGTATAATGGGTGCTCTCTACAAAGGGTTTATTGTGACCGCAATAACTTCTTTGTTAATAATGTATCCCGTAACAGATTCAATTATAGGTATGAAAAATACATACAATAATAATGCAGGTGCAATTTTTACTGGATTAGATCTTTATATTTGTGGATTAGTTGGTTTTGTAATTACAGGATTGTTAATTTGGGTAACTGAATATTATACTGGTACAAATTACAGACCCGTTAAATCAGTCGCAAAATCATCTACTACTGGACATGGTACTAATGTAATTCAAGGTTTAGCTGTTTCAATGGAAGCAACTGCTATCCCCGCACTTATAATAGTTGCTGGTATTTTATATACGAATAGTTTAGCAGGTTTGTATGGTATTGCTATTGCGGTGACTGCTATGCTTGCACTTACTGGAATGGTAGTAGCGCTTGATGCGTACGGCCCGGTAACAGACAATGCCGGAGGTATTGCTGAAATGTCTAAACTACCAAAAAATGTTAGAAAAACTACAGACGCATTAGATGCCGTAGGTAATACTACAAAAGCAGTAACAAAAGGATATGCAATTGGTTCTGCTGGTTTGGGAGCTCTTGTACTTTTTGCTGCTTACACTGAGGATATAAAATACTTTTCTAAAGTTAAAAATTCAGCATTAGAAGGCGTTAATGTAACTTTTGATTTATCTAATCCTTTTGTTGTCGCAGGCTTGTTGATAGGGGGAATGCTTCCATATTTATTTGGATCAATGGGAATGCAGGCTGTTGGTAGAGCTGGTGGTGCAGTTGTTATTGAAGTAAGAAGGCAATTCAAAAAGATACCTGGTATTATGAAAGGGAAAAGGAAGCCTGACTATGGTAGATTAGTTGATTTATTAACTAAGGCTGCAATAAAAGAAATGATTATTCCTTCTTTGCTCCCTGTTTTATCACCAATAATTCTTTATTTTATAATTCTTCAGATTGGCGGAATGGAAGCAGCTTTATCTTCTTTAGGAGCAATGTTGTTAGGAGTAATAATTACAGGTTTATTTGTTGCATTATCTATGACTGCTGGTGGTGGAGCATGGGATAATGCTAAAAAATATATTGAAGATGGAAATTTTGGAGGCAAAGGTTCAGAAGCTCATAAATCAGCAGTAACAGGTGATACTGTTGGAGATCCATATAAAGACACGGCTGGTCCAGCAGTAAACCCAATGATTAAGATAACTAATATTGTAGCATTACTTCTTTTAGCCGTCATTGCCCATTAAATATAATCTACCTTTTATACATTTTATTTTTTAAGCTATTAAGAAATTTTTCCATGAAGCTCCTCTTTGACAAGTCGTTTTCAGTGTACTTATCAGAAAATTCAATTGCTTCTCGTGAATTCTTATCGTAAAACTTTTTCTCTGCAAGAATTCCAAATTTATTGAATCTAACTATTAAAATATTATTTGTTTTCAAAATATTTTTTCCTAATTTGTGGTATTTTCCCTTTGTTAATACTCTTTCAAAATAAATCCAAACGTCATCATCATTAATAGATGTAGTATGAGGTTGACCAATTATTTTTAAAATGTCATTTTTATTAGACTTATTTACTTCTAAAGTGTCAGATCTGTTTTTTAGAAATAAAATCCCGTGGTTTTTACGAGGTTCTTTTAATTGACAGGCTGAAAAAAAAAGACAAACTAATATATATAATATAAAAAAATGATTTTTAATTTTAAAAAACATAACTCTGATTTGTACAATACATTACTTAGCTTATCTAGAAATATTTTTTTTTATAAAAAAATTAATTTAAATGATAATTTTGAAACACGTATTTATTTGATGTTTTTACATTTTTCAATAATGATGATTATATCAAAAAAAAAGGGTATAAAATTTGATCAAACAAAATATGACTCACTTTTCCATAATATAGAAAATAATTTAAGAGAGATGGGTTTTGGCGATGTGTCAGTTAATAAAAAAATGAAAGAATTAAACAAAGTTTTGTATGATATTTTACTTAAAATTGAAAATAAAGATTATCAGGATTTCAACATTGATGATAAATTAATAATCAAGTATTTCCCGAAATTTAATGATGAAAAAGGTCCTGTTTTTGAAGATTTTAAAAGTTATTTTTTAAAATTTTATAATTTTTGCTTTGAATTACCTCTTAATAATATGGTAAGAGATGCAATAAAATTTAATATATAATTATGGCTGTTCCTAAAAGAAAAACATCTATTTCAAAAAAAAGAATGAGAAGATCTCATCATAAATTATCTTCTGTTAATATTATCGAAGATAAAAAAACTGGTGAATACAAACTTTCACATCATGTAGATCTGAAATCTGGATATTATAACGGTAAAAAGATCTTAGACATTTAATTTATTTAATGACAAAAAAAATTTCTATTGCAATTGATGCAATGGGGGGTGAAAACGCTCCACATAAAACTTTAGAAGGAGTAGGTTATTTTATTAAAGAAAATTATAAGAAGGATGATTTTTTTATCAATCTTTATGGAGATGAAAAATTAATAAAAGATAAATTAAATGAATTAAATATATCATCTAATTTAATCAAAATTATTCATACAGACTCAATTGTTTCTGATGAAGAAACTCCTTTAACCGCTGTGAAAAACTCAAAAAATACCAGTATGTGGAATTGTATTAATGCTCAGATATCTGGAGGTGCGGACATTAGCTTATCTGCAGGAAACACAGGAGTTCTATTAATTGTTTCAAGAATGATTTTAAAAATGATGAGTCAAGTTAGTAAACCAGCGCTTGCAGGTTTGTGGCCGAACAAAACATCAACGAATGTTGTTTTAGATTTAGGAGCGAACATTGAATGTAATGAGCAAAATTTAATTGATTTTGCAGAAATGGGATCTGCATTATATAAAGCTTTATTTCCAGATCAGCTACCAAAAGTATCTTTATTGAATGTTGGATCTGAGGAAATAAAAGGTACAGAAATTTTAAAAAATTCCTCAAAAAAACTAAAAGACCTAAGTAATGAAAATAATTTTATTTATAAAGGATATATCGAAGGAAATTCTATAATGAGTGGAGAGTCGAATGTTATTGTTACAGATGGTTTTACAGGTAATATTGCGCTAAAAACTGCTGAGGGAACTGCCAAATTTATTACTGACAATTTAAAAAAAAACCTAACTAAAATATCTTTATTATTTTCATATTTTTCTCTAAAAAAATTTAAATCGAAGCTTGATCCGAGAAAATATAATGGAGCAATTTTTTTAGGTTTGAATGGTCCTGTAGTAAAAAGTCATGGAGGCACAGACTCCGTAGGTTTTTATTATTCCATTGATTTGTGTTATAAGATAGTCAAAGGAAATTTAATGCAGCAGATTAAAAAAAATTTAAGTCATTTAAAAAGTGAAAATTAATAATTTAACTAAATTTGAAATAGCAAAAAAATTAATTAAAGAATTAGGTTTCTCATCATTGTACTCAAAAAAGCTTGTTAATGATTTTTTTGACTGTGTTAAAGAGAACATAAAAGGAAATAATTATAAATTGAAAAACATAGGTACTTTCAAAGTATTAAATAAAAAACAAAGATTAGGGAGGAATCCAAAAACTAAAATTAATTTCAAAATTAGTGCTCGTAAATCAATAAGCTTCATTTCAAGTAAAAAACTCTCTAAGATTTTAAATAAAAATAATTGATGAAATTAGTTTCAATAGGTGAACTTTCTAGAATGTTAGATTTAGTTGATAACAAAAATAAAAAACCTTTAAATCATACTCTAAGATATTGGGAAAAGGAATTTAAACAAATAAAACCGAGAATTATTAGAAATAGAAGATATTATTCAAAAGATCAGATTAAAATTGTTAAAATGATAAGATTTCTATTGAAAGACAAAGGTATGAGTATTTCTGGAGCCAAAAAAATATTAAATTCTAATGTAAATAAACTTGACGATTATAATTCATATAGTTTAAAAGCTGAGTATTACAAAAAAGAAATAAAAGAAAAAAGTAAAAATATTTTAAAAAAAATTAAAATTATTAAAAATTATGGCAAAAAAAACTCATCTTAAAGTAAGAATGGTTCCTGAAAGCAATCCAGATAGTAAATTCATTTACTATGCAAAAAAGCCCACAAAAGGTGAAAAGGCTAAAGATAAATTAAAACTTAAGAAATATAACCCAAATACAAGAAAACATGAATATTTTATTGAAAAGAAATTACCACCTCACAGTAAGTAATTATTTTTTTTTAAAATTTCTATATTCGTAATCAATAAATGCATTAATCATTGATTTCCAAATTTTTTTGGTAATAATTGGATCAATTTTCTTTCTCTTAGATTTTTTTTGAATATTTTTAATTATAACTGAAATTCTCTTTTTATCGACTATCTCTTTTTTAAATTTCTTATTTTTTAAAACATCATTTACCAGATAGGTTCTTTTTTTTATTAAATCCAACAATTTATTATCCAATAGATCTAATTTTTTTCTAATTTTTGATATTTTTTTATTTACCATAGCGACATTATTAAATTTTGAATAAGTAAAAAATATATATATTAAAAAAGATGATGGCAAATAATAAAATATATAACCTTTTTCATTTTTGGTTAATAACCTGTCTATTTTTAGTTTTCTTAATTATAATTGTTGGTGGTCTCACTAGATTAACAAATTCTGGTTTATCAATTACTGAATGGGAATTGTTTAAAGGAATTTTTCCTCCTATAACTCAATCATCTTGGAATAAATATTTTGATTTATATAAAGAAATTCCTCAATATAAAATTCTAAATTTTGATATGTCTTTAGAACAATTTAAAATTATTTTTTACTGGGAATATTTTCATAGAGTTCTAGCTAGAATCATAGGATTATTTTTTTTAATACCGTTAATTTATTTTCATTTTTCAAAAAAAATTGACAATAAATACTTAAGTCAATGTTATTTAATATTTGCCTTAATTATATTTCAAGGTGTAATAGGTTGGTTTATGGTTAAGAGCGGTCTTATAAATGATGTTACAGTAAGTCATTACCGTTTATCTTTACATTTAATTACCGCAATATTGATTATATCAATAATTTTTTGGTTAATTAACAACTTAAAAAATAAAACTTTTAAAAGTTTTTTTAAAATAAATATAAAGAATTTACCCTTTTTAGTTTTAATATTAATTGTATATTTACAAATAATTATAGGAGCTTTTGTTTCAGGACTAGATGCAGGTAAGATTTATCAAACTTGGCCTTTTATGGGTTACTCTTATCTTCCTAATGATATTAATTTTATTGATTTAAAAAATTTTTTTAATTTTAGTCAACATTCGCTAGTACAATTTTATCATAGAAACTTAGCTTACATTATAACTTTATATATTTTAATACTTAGTTATTTTATTTATAAAAATAAAAATTTTAAATTATATAAACATATAAATTTACTACTAATAGTTTTAACAATTCAAATATTTTTGGGTATTTATACTTTGGTAAGTGGTTTAAATATTTATCTTGCTTCAGCTCATCAAATTTGTAGTGTGTTACTAGTATTTTCAACAATAAATCTTTATTATAATCACGCTAAATAAATTGACTTTATCAATTATTCTTTGTATTTATCGCCCAATATTATGACACCATTTATTAAAAAGAAAGAAATCAAGAAAGACTGGTATCTGATCGACGCACAGAATGTAGCTGTTGGTAGACTGGCAGCTTATATATCAAAAGTACTTAGAGGAAAAAATAAGCCAACTTACAACCCTCATTTAGACAACGGTGATTTTGTAGTTGTAACTAATATTGAAAAAATAAAATTTTCTGGAAAGAAATTTAATGAAAAAAAATACTACAGACACACGGGGCATCCTGGAGGCATTAAAGAGATTACACCTTTTGCACTTACCGAAAAAAATAAAACTCATGAAATATTAAAATTAGCAGTTAAGAGAATGCTACCTGGCGGCCCATTAGCAAAAAAACAATTAACTAAACTTAAAATTTATAAAGGCGCTGAACATCCGCACGGTGTTCAAAATCCTAAAGTGATAAATTTTGGAGCACTTAATAAAAGGAATAATGTTAAATAATGGAACAAGTTAATACTACTGTTAATAAATCAAAAAAAGTTAAATTAGACTTTAAAGATAGCAAGTACGCTACCGGAAGAAGAAAAAGATCTATCGCAAAAGTTTGGGTTAAAAAAGGATCTGGAAATATTCATGTTAATGGTTTGAAAATGAATCAATATTTTAAAAGACCTGTTCATCAAATAATTGTTACTAGACCACTAGAAATTTCTAAGGTTGCATCTAATTATGATGTAAAATGCTCCGTAAGAGGTGGGGGATTATCAGGTCAAGCAGGTGCAATTATTCTTGGAATATCAAAAGCTCTAATTATCCATGATGAAAATTTAAAGAAAAATTTAAAAAAAGACAAATTAACTACAAGAGACTCAAGAGTTGTTGAAAGAAAAAAGTACGGTCACAGAAAAGCTAGAAGAAGCTTCCAATTTTCTAAAAGATAATCATTTAAATTTTATTATTATAGATAGAGTGATATAAAGCTTTATGCCAATAATGAACAAATTGAAAATAGCTATAATAGGTGCTACTGGATATACGGGTCTTGACTTGACTTATTTATTATCGAAACATCCAAAAGTAAAAATTTCCTATTTATGCGCTACAAAAAACTTAGGAAAAAAAATTTCTTATTTTGATAAAAGAATAAGAAAAAAGCTTCCAAAATTAACATCTATAAACAAAATTAATTGGAGTGAATTGGACCTTGTATTCCTTTCGCTACCAAATGGTGAGGCTCAGAAAATTGTAAAAAAAACTTTTTTTAAATATAAAAAATTAAAATATATTGATTTATCTGCAGATTTTAGAATTGATAATAAAAAAGATTATTTTAAAAATTATAAAATAAAACATAAAGCTGAAGATCTAATAAAATATTCACTTTATTCCATCAGTGAGTTTAATAAAAATAATATTCAAAAATATAGAATAATTGCAAATCCAGGTTGTTATCCTACTTCAATACAAATACCATTGATTCCATTGTTAAAAAAAAATGCAATTAAACAAAAGAATATAACAATTGATTCAAAATCCGGATATTCTGGAGCAGGAAAAAACTTTGAAAAAAAATTTAATCACAAAAATCTTTATCACTCTACTTTTGCTTACAATGTAAAAAACCATAGACACATATGCGAAATAGACCAAGAATTTTTAAAATTTACTAAGAGAAAAATTGAGTTTAGCTTTAATCCCCATTTGCTTCCTACTTTTAGAGGAATTTTATCTTCTATATATGTGTATTCTAATAAGAATAATTCAGCTAATAATATTAGAAAAATTTTATTTAATTTTTATAAAAAATCAAAATTTATAAAAGTTTTAAAATTAAATTCTCCACTAGGTTCCGGAAATGTTTTAAATACTAACAATTGTGAAATTTCAATTTGTGAAACAAGAATTAAGAATAAGATTATGATAATTTCAGCGATTGATAATTTAGTTAAAGGAGCCTCTGGACAAGCTATTCAAAATATGAATTTATTATTTAAATTTTCGGAGTCATTAGGTTTAAAATGATAAAATTTATATTTTTATTACCATTATTAATTTTATATAGTTGCTCTAAGCCAAAAGCAGTTCTTATTTGTGGTGATCATAAATGCATAAATAAAAAAGAAGCAAATCAATACTTTGAGGAAAATTTATCAATAGAAGTTAAGATAATTAACCAAAATAAAAATAAAGATTATGATCTTGTTGAATTAAATTTGAAAAATAATAATGATCAAAGACAAGTCAATATCTATAAAAAAGAAAAAACAAAAAAAGAAGTTAAGGTGCTATCTAAAACTGAAATAGATATAATTAAAAAAGAAATTAAAAATAAAGAAAAAAGAAAAAAAATAACTGAAAGAAACACAGTTTATAATAATAAAGTAAAGTCAGATATTTCATATAGTAATGATAAAAAAATAAAAAAAGATTTAATTGTTAAAAGAAATATTACTAAAAATAGTTCAAGTAATACTGATATTTGTACTATTCTAGAGAAATGTAGTATTGAAGAAATATCAAAATATTTAATTAATCAAGGAAAGAAGAAAAATTTTCCAGATTTAACTATTAGGCAATATACAACAATAGAAAATTAATGAAAAAATTGAATATAGCTATCGTAGGTCTAGGTAATATAGGAAGTTATCTGTACAGGTATTTAAAAAAAAATAAAAAGATCTTATCAAAAAAAAATAATTGTATTCCAAATATTATTTATGTTTCAGCAAGAAGTAGATCTAAAAAAAGAGGTATTAAGATTAATAAGAAAGTATGGCTTAATAATTATCTAGATTCAACAAAAAACAAAAATGTGGATTTAATTGTGGAATTAATTGGGGGAGCTGAGGGTGCTGCTAAGAAACTAGTATTTAGTGCTTTGAAAAATAAAAAACATGTTGTTACTGCTAATAAAGCTTTAATTGCTAAATATGGTGATCAATTATCTAAAATCGCTGAAAAGAATAAAGTAAATTTGGAATTTGAAGCATCAGTTTGCGGGGGTGTTCCAATAATTAGATTATTAAAAGAAGGGTTAATAGCAAATAAAATTAATAAAATTTATGGAATTTTAAATGGTACTTCTAATTATATTTTATCATCTATGGATAAATATAATAAAAACTTTACTGATGTTTTAAGTGATGCAAAAAAACTAGGATATGCTGAATCAAATCCTTCTGCTGATTTAAATGGAGATGATGTTTCAGCTAAATTAAAAATATTATCCTCATTATGTTTTAATTCGTTTTTAAATAACAATATTCATGTTGAAGGAATTAAAAACATTGATCGCGAAGACATAGAAAATGCGAATAAACTTGGGTATAAAATTAAACTACTTGGTTTTGCAGAACTAATAAATAATAACATTTATCAAAGAGTACATCCTACTTTAATTAAAAAAAGTTCATATGTAGCTGGAATTGACGGAGTATTAAATGCGATAATTATAAATGGCATTCCGATTGGACAAAGTATTATTCAGGGTGAGGGAGCTGGACCCGCCGCTACTACTTCTGCTCTTGTATCTGATATTTCTTCTATATTAAGGGGAAATATAAAATTTCCATTCTCCATATCCAATAAAGAAAGAAGAAAACTTAAATTCAAAGAAATATTTGATAAATCTTTTTCTGCTTATTTAAGATTTGAAGTTGTTGATAGACCAGGAGTTTTGTCACATATTACAAAAATATTTTCAAAAAATAATGTATCAATTAAAAGACTTATTCAAAATCCTAAAAAAAACAAAGGATCATCATCAATAATTGTAATTACTCATGAGTCAAAGGATAAGTCATTAAACAAAATTATAAATACAGTAAATAAAAATAACTATGTTATTAAAAAATCTAAATTAATAAGAATTGATGATAATTAAATGTCAATTGAGTCAAAATTTTTAAATTTATTTATTAAAGCAACTGAAAAGGCTGCAATCGGAGCATCTAAATTTATTGGAAAAAAAGACAAGATTGCTGCTGATAAAGGTGCAGTTGACCCAATGAGAAGGGAATTAAATAAAATAAATATGGAAGGAACAATAGTAATAGGTGAGGGTGAAATGGATGAGGCGCCGATGCTTTATATAGGTGAAAAATTAGGAACGTTAAATGGCCCTCAATTTGATATAGCTGTAGATCCATTAGAAGGAACTAAATTTACTGCAAATAATCAGCCCAATGCATTTTCAGTTTTAGCAGTTGCAAATAAAGGTGATTTATTATCAGCACCAGACACTTACATGGAGAAAATTGCTATAGGTGCAAATTTACCTAAAGAACTTTTAGATATTGATAATGGAGTCGAAAAAAATATAAGGTTGTTAGCAGCTGCAAAAAAGAAAAAAATTACTGAATTAAAAGCCTGTGTTTTAAAAAGACCTAGACATGATTCAATAGTAAAAGATTTAACAAAATTAGGGGTTAAAATTAATTTCATTTCAGACGGTGATATAGCAGGTGTTTTAAGCGTTATTGGTAAAAATCCCCAGAATGATATTTATTATAGTACTGGAGGTGGCCCAGAAGGAGTCTTATCAGCTGCAGCGTTATCGTGTTTTGGAGGTCAAATACAAGGGAGATTAGTGCTAGATGATGAAGAAAAAATACGAGCAAGAAAACTTGGAATTAAGGATTTTAAAAAAAAAATATAATATTGACGATATGGTAAAGGGAGATGTTATTTTTTGTGCTACTGGTGTAACTAATGGAGATTTGACTGACGGTGTAAAAGACTTAGGAAATGAATTTGAAGTTACTACATTTGCGCTTCATAAAGATAAAAAAATAAATAATATCATTAAAAACATCTATAATAAATGAGTTCACTTTCTGTAAGTAGAAAAAATTGGATTCTAAAAAAATTTAATCAATCTGACGTATTATCTTTCAAAGAAAATTTTTATTTAGACGAAATAACCTCTAAATTATTATCCATAAGAAATATTAAAAAAAAGGATATAAAAGGTTTCTTAAACCCGTTAATAAAAAATTTTTTACCAAACCCTAATGTTTTAAACGATATGGAAAAGTCTTCAAAAAGAACTATAGACGCAATAAAAAAAAATCACAAAGTTGGTATATTTGGAGATTATGATGTTGATGGTGCATCTGCAACTGCGTTGTTAGGAAATTTTTTTTCATCAATTAATTTACCGTATGAAATATATATTCCTGATAGAAAAAAAGAAGGATATGGACCATCAATTGATGCGTTTGAAAAACTTATTGAAAAAGGTGTTAAATTAATTTTTACAGTGGATTGTGGCACAATGTCTTTTGACGCAATAAATTACGCAAACACAAATAATGTTGATGTTATTGTTCTTGATCATCACCAGTCTGAAGTTAGTTTACCAAGCGCACATTCGATTATAAATCCAAATAGAATAGATGATAAATCAAATTTAAAATATTTATGTGCTGCTGGTGTTACTTTTATGTTTTTAGTTGAGTTAAATAAAAATTTAAGATTATTAAATTGGTTTGAAAATAATAGTTTTAATGAACCTAATTTACTTGAATATCTTGATCTTGTGGCGATGGGTACTATTTGTGATGTAGTACCACTTATTGGTCTTAATAGAGCGATTGTTTCTCAGGGATTAAAGATATTAAAGACCAAGAAAAACTTAGGACTAAAAACACTTATTGACATTTGTCATATAGAAACCCAACCTAATGTTTACCATATAGGATATGTTTTGGGACCACGAATAAATGCTGGTGGAAGAGTAGGTAAATCATCACATGGTGCTAAATTATTACTTAATAGTAATCCAAAAGATGCATTTAAAATTGCAAATGAACTAGATCAATTTAATAAAGAGAGACAATATTTAGAAAAAGATGCATTAGATAAAATTTTAAATAGTTTTAAAGAAGATTTCTTAGATCCAGTAATTATTATAAGTGGAGAAAATCTTCATGAAGGAGTAATAGGCATAGTTGCTTCTAGGATAAAAGATAAGTTTAATAAACCAGTTATTATCATTTCAACAAGCAAAGATATTGGTAAAGCTTCCGCTAGATCAATTATAGGCTTTGATATAGGTTCAGTTATAATTGCAGCTACACAGAAAAATATTTTAATAAAAGGTGGTGGTCATAAAATGGCTGGAGGTTTCACAATTAAAGTTGAAAATATCAAAAAATTTAAAAATTTTATAATTAATCAATTTAATAAAAAAAATATGATTTCATCTAAAGAAAAATCACTTTACTTAGATAGTATAATTGCTACGACAGCTATTAATTTGGAATTTTATAATAAAATAAATATCTTAGCGCCCTTCGGATCAGGAAATCCAGAGCCAAAATTTGTTATAGAGGATTTAAAACCAGTTAATAGTAAAATTATTAAACATAAACATATTAAATCAGTACTAATAGGCCAAGATGGCTCAACTATTAAATCAATAGCTTTCAATGCAGTGGATAATGAAATAGGTGCATATTTACTGAAAAAAGATAATAAAGTATTTAATATTGCAGGAAAATTATCCCTAAATGAATGGAGAGGGCAATCAAATGTAGAGTTTATTATCGATGATATTTCTGTTAATAAAGCATTCAAAAATATGGTCCCATCGTCTATCGGTTAGGACAGTTGGTTTTCATCCAACAAAGAGGGGTTCGATTCCCCTTGGGACCGCCAAAAAAGTTATGTATAAAATTGCAATAATTGAGGAAATTCATAAAGACGGCATTGATCTATTAGAAAAAAATCCTAATTTTGAATATGAAATAATAACAGATATATCTGAAAAAAATTTAATTCAAAAACTTCCATTATTTGATGCCTGCACTTTAAGAGTTTCTAAACTTGACGAAAAAATTTTAAAACACTGCTCTAAATTAAAAGCCATTTCTAGACATGGTGTGGGTTATGACAATGTTGATTTAAACTACATCAAAAATAATAATATTTCGTTATTAATAACGGCTACAGCAAATGCAGTAGCAGTAGCTGAACATGTTTTAGCTATGTTTCTTGCTTTATCTAAATCTATTATTAACTATGACAGTGAAGTAAGAAAAGGAAATTTTAAAGATAATGCTAAAAATATTCAAACTTATGAGTTATTTAATAAGAATATTTTAATAGCTGGTTTTGGAAGAATTGGGAAAAAATTAATTAGTAGATGTTTAGCATTTGATGCAAATGTATATATTTATGACCCATATGTTGATGAAAAAATTATTAAAGATCTCGGGGGAATAAAAGTTAATCATATAGAAGAAGGTCTAAAAATTGCTGACTACGTATCATTACATATGCCCCTTACACAAGAGACAAGAAATTTGTTAAATTATTCAGTTTTTAAAAAAATGAAAAAAAATTCCATAATAGTAAATACTGCACGAGGGGGAATTATCAATGAAACTGATTTAGAAAAAGCATTAAATGAAAATATAATATTTGGATCAGCACTCGACGTTTTTTCTAAAGAGCCAATAGAAAAAGATAATCCATTATTAAAAAATAAAAAAGTTATTTTAAGTCCTCACTCTGCAACTTTTACTGATGAATGCACATCAAGAATGGGTATTGAAACTACTAAAAATATTATTGATTTTTTTGAAAATAAAATAGATAAATCTATGATTGTTAAATTATGATTGATGTTAAAAGAAAACTGAAAAATTTTGGTCCTCTTGAAGTTTTAGTTTTAAGTTCTATGGCTTATGTTGTTATTATGTTAATTTGGACTGCTTCCACGCGATCCGCTGTTGTACAAAAAGCTAATGATATAAAAGCTAACCATAAATTAGTTGTGGACTTTATTAATAATCAAGTTAATGAATGCGATTCAAATGAAAAAGGTACTACTCCATGGGGTGATAACTGTAATTCAGCCTGGATTTCTTCAAAGATTGTTGATCATATTATAAATAACTTGAAACTTAATAATCCCTACAAAATTGACAAACCTCTAATACAAACATCGCAAGATCCTAGAATTCAAGCTGAAGGTAAAGCTGGTCAGTCCACGGATAAAGGAATAATCTTTGTAACTGAGAGTAATTTCGAGTCAGAAGCTGGTTCTGAATGGGTAATAGGTACTTGCGTGAAGTCGCCATGTGTAGCAGCGGGAAATAATGAGCTTGTTTCTGCTTATCGTTAACTGATTATTTCAAAACCACATTCTTTAGCAGTTTTGCTTAAATAGTTATAACCAATTTTGGCGTATTCAAATGGATTAGCTTTTGCGGGATCTTGCTCTGCCTCAACAACTAACCAACCTTTGTAATTTTTTTTTTTTAAAACAGTTAAGAAAGGTTTGTAATCAATACATCCATCACCTGGAACTGTAAAAGCCCCGTCAAGAAAGGCCTGCCTGAAGGTGCTATCATTTTTTAAAGATTTTTCTAAAACATTTTTACGAATATCTTTACAATGAATATGAATTATTCTTTCAAATAAATCTTCAGTTAATTTAATTGAGTTTCCTCCAGCAAATAACATGTGACCTGTATCAATTAATAATTTCACCTCATTACTTGTGCTTTCTATTAATCTTCTTGTTTCTGATTCTGTTTCAATTACTGTTCCCATGTGATGGTGGTAGGCAAGTGGCATATTTTCATCTAACATCATTTTTGCTATTTCATTTATTCTTGAAATTAATAATTTCCACTCATCCTCAGAAAGTTTAGGTTTTTGTGATAGTGGTGTTTTAGGGTCACCTTGTATAGACTTTGTAACTTCAGCAAAAACCATACATGGAGATTTACAATCTTTAAATAAATTCATTTGATCGTGCATCAATTTAAATTCTTCTTTTGGAGTATTTTTTAAAAGTGAAGCTCCATACCACCCAGAGCAAAGTTGTAAATTTTCTTTTTCTAATTTTGGCAATAATTCTTTAGAATTTTTTGGAAATTTACCACCTGACTCTATTCCAGTAAAGCCGGCTTTGCTGGCTTCAGATAAACATTGTTCCAATGTAGTTTTCCCGCCAAGTTCGGGCATGTCATCGTTACTCCAAGCTATCGGTGCTATACCTAATTTTATAGACATAATTTTAATAAAGTACTAAGTTTATATTACAAATAATAATTTTATACAAAAAATATGATCAATATAGCTCTTTTTGGATTTGGAAGAATTGGCCAAATGCATGCTGAAAATCTTACCAAAAATAAAGAAATAAAATTATTATATGTTTATGAAAAAATTGATCAATTAAGTAAAAAAGCACAAAAACTTTATGGGTGCAAAATTGAGAAAAATTATAACAAAATCTTTAATGATAAAGATGTAGATATAATTTTTATCTCTAGTCCTACAAATACACACATTAAATTAATCGAAGAAGGAATGAAAAGAAAAAAAACAATTTTTTGTGAAAAACCCTTAGATTTAAATATTAATAAAATAATTAAAACTTTAAGAAAAGTTAAAAAAATTAAACCTAAAATTCAATTGGGTTTTAATAGAAGATATGATCCAGGTCATTTTTCATTAAAAAAAGATTTAGATAAAAATAAAATAGGGAAATTAGAAAAAATTATCATTACAAGTAGGGATCCTGCTCCACCAGCTATTTCTTACTTAAAAACATCAGGAGGTATTTTTAGAGATATGATGATTCACGATTTTGATTTATGTAGATTGTATTTAGGAAATGATGAAATTAGTGAAATCCATGCATTTACCTCATCATTTAAGCATTTTTATAAAAAAATAAAAGATCACGAGTTAGCGGTAGTTACCATGAAATCTAAAAGTGGAGTAATATGTGTAATTACTAATTCAAGGCATTGTTCATTTGGTTATGATCAACGAGTTGAATTATTTGGACAAAATGGAATGTTAATCTCCGGTAATAAAAAAGAAAACTCAACAGAATATTTTAATTCAAACCAAACAAACTCTCAAAAACCTTTTTTAAATTTTTTTATTGAAAGATATTACGATTCATATAATTTACAATTAAAAGAACTAATTGCACTTCACAAAAATAAAACTAGATCTAGATCTACCTTTAAAGATGGTTATATTGCTTTAAAATTAGCAAATGCGGCATATAAATCTTTAAAGTTAAAAAAAACAATTAAAGTCTAATACTTGTAATAACTTTTAAGTATACTCCAGGTTGTATCTAAAATATTTTTTTTTGAATTTACTCTTATAATTTGTTTTAATGCGCGCACATTAATTAATAACAAGAGGGAAATAATGAAAAAAGTATACTTAACAATTGCTGCTCTTTTAACATGGGCGATGACATCAGTTGCTGCTTTAGCGGTT
>MDSV01166203.1_pt1 | contig 30948 bp, 28 predicted proteins | sample 810851 | NCBI WGS metagenome assembly MDSV01 (sample SAMN05326640, study PRJNA326480) | marine metagenome | isolation source: seawater | place: Atlantic Ocean: North East | collected 2012 | reverse complement strand
GGCTTGACTTCCGAGTTCGGAATGGGATCGGGTATAACCCTTACGCAATAATCACCGGCACAGCACTTATACTCATATAAATTCTCTTGTAAATACCGAAAAAACTTAATTTTCAATCTATTTTATGATGTTTTTAATATAATCTTTAAGCTTCTTTCGACCATAGAGCTTGATAACTTTTCTTGATAAATTCATACTTATTAAAGCAGATGCATATCTCTCGCCAGATCTTGCAGGAAGAAGTTTTATTTTCGAATTAAACATTTTAGCAACTTGAAGAATAGTATAACTTTTTTTATTTGAAATGCTGTAGTGACAACACTTATTTCTTTTCCAAGCAGTATAACAGGCTAATACAGTATCATCTATATGGGTAAATCTTCTTGACTGTGAGCCTGGTTTTACAACTGTTAAAGGTAATTTTTTTTTATATTGATTTTCAAATATGCCAATTACAGTTGCCATTTTACCTGATCTAATTTGTCTAGATCCATAAACATTATAAAAATAAATTATTTCAAATTTAAAATTAAACCATTCCTTGAGATTTTCTAACATTTCTAAATTTTTGGCCTTTGTAAATGCATATGGTGATAAATTTTTATCTTTTCCATTATTACCAAGACTTGCTGAAGTTGCTGAATATATTAGTTTTATATTATTCAAAAAACAAAAGTTAATAACAGCATTTGTACCAATTGTATTTGAATTAATACATGAGTCCATATTCAAAAAACTTTGATAAATTCTTGAAAATTCTCCGAAATGAAAAAGTGAATGTATTTTGTTTGAAAAAAATTTCAATTTTTTAGAGATATTTTTTGTATCAGATTTTATATAAACAACTCTTTGATTATTAGCGTGATTAGATTTTCTTCCAGTTGAATAATTATCAATACTAATAATTTTAAAAGATGTTTTTTTTAATAATAAAGAAATTAAGTTGGATCCTACAAAACCAGCACCACCCGTAACAACTATGAAATTTTTGATTATTTTTTTTTTATTTAATTTCATAATTTATTTCAATAAATTTTATTTCAGGATTTACTATCAAATTTATTTATCTATGTATAATCATAAATTAAAAGTATAGTCACTTTATATAAAAATAGTGTTAATTAAATATATTTTATAAATTATCATAAAAAATATTTTTTAAATTTTTTTTGTGTATAAAATTATAGTTTAAACTTTATATAATGATTGAATATCTAAAATTTTTATTAATCTATTTAACCTTAGCAAGTGTTATTATTTTATGTTCTAATTATTATAGTTTTTTTGATAACCCAAATAGTAAAAGAAAAATTCATTCTGTTTCAACTTTGAACACTGGTGGTTTAATAATTTGTTTATTTTTTTTAGTTACTATTTTTTTAGAGAAATTTAATCCAAAAATCGAATTAATTGTATTAACAGGAGTTATAATTTGTGCTGTGGGATTCATAGATGACAGAATAGATTTAACACCTTCGATTAAAGTTGCTTTAATTATATTACCATCAATTTTTTTAATATTTAATGGAATTTCTATTACTGATTTGGGAGTTTATGAATATATTGGAAAAATAAATCTTGGAAATTTTTCAATTCCCTTTTTAATATTAGCAATTGGTTTATTAATAAATGCAACAAACTATATTGATGGAGTCGATGGTTTGTTGCTAGTTTTTTTTTCAAGCTGTTTAATTTATTATATGTTTTTAATAGAAGATAATAGTACAATTAAATTAATAAAAATTTTTATAATCCCAGTTATTTTGAATTTAATACTTAATTTATTACCTGTAAAAACAAAATTAAAAATTTTTAATGGCAATACTGGAAGTCTTTTCATAGGATTTTTTATAAGCTTTATAACTATTGAACTTTATGGTGGATACAATATCCATCCAGCATTTTTAATTTGGCCTCTATGGTATCCGGTATATGATTTTTTATTTGTTAGCATTTATAGATTAATCAAAAAAAAATCTATTTTTGATGCTGATAACAGTCATTTACATCATTATATGCTAAAAAAATTTAATAATAATCATTTAAAGACAATTATTGTTTTTTTTTCATTCAATTCATTAATTATTTATTTTGGATATTTTGTCAGCGATATTTCTAAATTTTTATCGTTAATAATGTTTGCATTAATTTTTTTAGTTTATTTTTTTTTAAGAATTAATTTAAAAATAGAAAACCATAAAAAAAATTAAATATTATAGTAACAAATTATATTAAGCTATTTTCGAATAAACAATCACATCTTTTTTTACTACTTTGAAAATAAATTAGCTTAAATTTTTTTAATTTTTTTATGTAATTATTTAATACAGTTTTATCATTAGCTATTTCAATATATATTGAATTTATTTTTTTTAAATCAACTGTTTTAATAATCTCATTTAAAACTACAAGTTCATGACCCTCAACATCAATTTTTATATTTGTGATGTGATCTTTGGCTATTATCTTTTTTAAAAAATTACCATTGACTGCTTTTATCTTTAAATTAGATTTTGGATTATCAATTTGACTTGATCCAGAGCTATCTGGATTAATAAAAAATTCAATATCACCAAATTTATTGGTAATTGCAACTTCATTACATGTTGCATAATTTACGTGAGATAAATTTTTTTTTAATTTGTTATAAATTGTAGGATTTGGTTCAAAAGCATCAATTTTTATACAATTATTATTTTTAGATGCAATTAAAGAATAAATTCCAATATTCGCACCTATATCGATAAAATGAAATTTTTTTTTTAATCTATTTAGATATTTTGAATAAAAGGTCCCATATGCACCTCCATTACAATACCTAAAAGTAGGATCCTTAAAGTTCGGATTAAATAATTTTACGTCGTAAAAAGAATAACAAAAATTACCTATATAAAAAAATTTTGTTAATGTGTTGAAAATATAGACTTTCTTATAATTAATTATACTTGTAAACACCAAGACAATTATAAATAAGATTTTATTATGCAAAAGAATATAAAAATTAAAAATTCTATAAAAAATATTACTTTCAGACATGACATTGAAACCCTAAGAGGATTTTCAGTATTACTTGTATTGTTATATCATTTTGATTTCAATATATTAAAGTCTAATTTTATCAACTCTGGTTATATTGGGGTAGATATTTTTTTTATAATTTCAGGATACGTTATAACTAAAATTATACTAGAAAAAGAAAATTTTAGTATTATCAATTTTTATTTAAAAAGAATTAAAAGATTAATACCAGTATTATTAATTGTACTTACAGTATCAATAATTGCTGCTTATTTTATATTTGATGACTTTATTCTTAAAAAAAATTTAAATTCAACTTATTCAATAATACTTGGTCTTTCAAATTATTTTTTCTGGTTAACGTCAACTATTTATCAATTTGCTGAAAAGAATAATATGTTGTTTTTACATACTTGGAGTCTTGGAATAGAATTTCAATTTTATTTATTTTTTCCTTTTGTATTATTTATATTAGGAAAAAAAATTATTAAGTTTTTTTTAATTATAATTTTTCTTTTATCTTATATTTCTATTTTTTATTTTTATGAAACACATAATATGTTTAATTTTTATTCACCATCATCTAGAATTTTTGAAATTTCATCTGGATGTTTGGCTTACTTATTTCAAAAAAAAATAAAAGAAAATATTAAAGAAAAATTTGAGATTTATTTTTATTTATTTGGTTTTTTATTAATTTTAATTTTTATGATTTTTTTTCAAAATGAAGATTTTCATCCTAACCCTCAATCATTAATTTTTGTTATAGGCACATGCTTTGTTTTGATTTTTTACAAAAATAATTTAGATATTTTTTATAAATTACAGATAAATAAAATAGGCACAATCTCTTATTCTTTATATCTATGGCATTTTCCAATAATAGTTTTGTCAAATCATTTTATCTCTGATTTAAATGATTTTGATAAATTTTTGATGCTAATATCATGTTTTGTCTTATCAATATTATCATTTAAATTTGTTGAAAAAAAATTTAGAGAATTAAATTTTAGAAAAAATTTAATTTTGATATTTTCTTTATTATTTTTGTTAATGTTTATTTCTTTAAAAATAAATCATAAAACATATGAAAATAATTTATATATATTTGATAATTATTACTTATCTAATGAGTCAAATAAATTTCTAAGAAATAAAGACAAATTTTCATTTAGAAAAAATAAAAATATTTTTTCATTTCAAAATGACTATAAAAAATATTCACCATCATTTTCAAATTTAAATAACAAAAAAATTCTTTTCCTAGGAGACTCTCATTCGAAAGATATTTTTAATTTATTTTATACTCATAAACACTATTATAAAAATTATGAGTTTGCTAGATATGGAATTAATTTAATTGATTTAAAAAATCAAAGGTTAAATTATTTAATTAATTCAGATTTATTTATAAAATCCAACATTATTTTATTTTCCCAAAGATATAAAAATAAAGATATTGATTATATTTCAAAACTTATAGAAATTTCAAAATTACATAATAAAAAACTTGTGTTGATTTTAAAAAAACCTGAGTTCATTAAAAATGATAAATTAAATAAAAGTTTCTTGGACAATCACATAAAAAATATCAATAATCTCAATAAACTTGAACTTGATAAGTTTGCATATCAAAATCTTAAAAAAAGTAATTTTGTTGAAATAAATGAAAAAATTCGTGAAAAGTATTTTGGTAAAATGAAGTTAGTAGATTTATACTCTCTAATTTGTTCTGAAGTTCAAGAAACCTGTGAAATAGTTAATAATAAACTTACAAAAAATTTTTATGATTATGGGCATTTTACTCTTGAAGGAAGTAAATATTTTGGAGATAAAATTATTCAAAAAAATTTTTATGATAATCTAATTAATTAAAATGAATGTAATAAAAGTAAAAATAGACTCTTTTATTAATTACTTAATAATTTTTTTTCCAATTTATATTATTTTAGGTCCATTGATGATGAATCTTTTTTCATTACTGATGTCAGCATATGTTTTTTTATATCTTAAAGAATTTAAAAAAATATTACTTTCAAATGAAAAATTTTTTTTATTAATCATTTTTTTTGTTTTTTTTATTTTTCCCTATAATAGTATTAATTTTGAAAATTCATTAATTAAATATGTATCACAACTTAGATATATTTTAATGTTTTTTGGAATTATTATATTTTTAAATAATACTAATAGTGAAAAACTTTTAAATAAAACAAAAAAATTTTATTTAATTTTATTAATAATAATTTCAATTGATGTATTAAAAGAATATTTTACTGGAAAAAACTTTTTAGGCTATAATACTAGTTATACTGGTCGTATTGCGAGTTTTACAAATGATGAGCTTATAATAGGTTACATTTTTTCTTTTTTAGTTTTATTTTCATTTGGAATTTTTGATTTTAAAATTAATAAAAAATATATATTACTTTTTTTTTATATTTTGTTTATTATAAGTTTTTTAATAGGTGAAAGATCTAATTTTTTTAAATTATTAATTATAATAATTTTTTTTTCTTCATTACATTATTTTATAAAATATAAGTTCACATTATTTAAACTATTCAAATCATTTCTAATAATTTTTTTATTAACTTTAACTTTTTGGATTGTTTTGAAAAACACAGAACAAGCAAAAAAAATATATAATCTGCCTGTTTCTATTTTAAACAATTATTCGAAAGATTTACCTATAAGTCATAATTTTTATGAAACTAAGCATGCACCACATTATCTAACTGCTATAAAAATTTTTTCAAATTATCCATTTTTTGGAATTGGAATAGATAATTATAAGGAAGAGAGTAAAAAAAAAAAATATGAAAATAATAAACTTAAATTTTCAAAATTTAGGTCATCAACACACCCGCATCAAATTCATTTAGAGATTTTATCCGAAGTTGGTATAATTGGTTTTTTTTATTTATCAATAATTTTTACTTGGTCTTTTATAATTGGAATTAAATCTTATTTTAAAAACTTTAATTTGCATTTATTGGGACATTTAATGCTACACGTTTTTTTTATATTTCCGATTTTACCAACCGGTAGTTTTTTTGGGACAATTTACGGAATGCCATTCTGGTTTAACTTATCAATTTTAATTTATTTATCCAAAAGAATTGAAATAAAAAGCTTTTTGAAAAATATTTAGATAATTAAACAATTTATTGATCACATAAAATTTTAAGTAACTTTTTTTTAAATTTTTATATTTATCATAAATGCTTCATATTTTCTCTGCCAATAGTGAATACTAAAAATATTTGTATAAATATTATCAGATCCATCATTATTTTTTCTATAAGTGGTTAATTTATCTTTTAAGTAAATTATTTGATTTTTATGATATTTTGCTAGATAGACAGTCAATCTAAAATCTAACCAACATGAAGGAAATTTATTAAATGATATTTTTTTTAAAATTTTTTTAAATAGTTTTTTTTCAATTGTAATACAACTCGTTGGAGGGAATATAGGCCAGATAAATTTTCTTATTTTAAAATGTCTTTTATTTAAAAAAGTCTTATTATTTTTTAAAATATAATATGAGTTCAAAAATATTTTTTTTTCATTTTTTTTTATTAATTTATTTAAATTTTTTATTTTTTCTTTTGAGAAAATATCATCTGCGTCTAATAGAGAAACATAGTCTCCAGAACAATATTTTATCGAATGATTAATTGCTGAAATTTGATTATATGAATTAAAATTTGATTTTTTTTTCTTTCTTTTCAAAATTTTGAATTTATATTTTTTATTTTTTATCAAAATTGATTTAGCAATATTAAATGAATTATCTGTAGAATTATCATCAAAAAAAATTAATTCGAAATTCTTATCTATTTGATGTTTAAGACCATTAAGCGTATCTTTAATATATGTTTCCTTATTATAATTAGTAATTATCACAGAAATCATATTTTATTTTATTTTATTTAAATAATTGAAGGATAGTCGAAATAAACAAAATAAAGATTTGATAAAATTATATCCCATAAATATTCTATAAACTTTATATCCATTGAATATATTTGTTAAAATATTTGATGATAATGAATTTTTTCTTTCTCTGTAATAAGTCAATTCTTTATTCAAACCATTTATTTTATTAATCTTTTTTAATATTCTTAACCAAAAAACATAGTCTTCTTTGGTTTTTATATTGTCAGGAAAAAATAAGTTATTTTTTTTTATAAATTTTGTATCCAATATAACTGTTGATAATCCGATATCACAAGATGCAATCAAGTCATTAAATTTGATTATTTTCTTTGCTTTCCTTTTATAGAGAATTTTTAACTTATCATTCATACCTACGTATGACGTATGTGACATTATTAAATTTTTTTTTTTCATAAAGAAAAGCTGTTCTTTTAACTTGTTTTTAAACCAAAGATCATCACTATCTAAAAATGCAATATATTTTGTAAAAGCATATTTAATTCCTACATTTCTAGACCCTCCTGCTCCTAAATTTTTTTTATTTTTTATAATCTTTATAGAGAACTTAAACTTTCTTTTTTTTTTACTAATAAATTTTTTTAATAAAAGTAAATCAGATTCATCTTCATCATCATAAATAATCAGAATTTTATAACCTTTATATGTTTGTGCAAAAATAGACTCTAAAGCTAACAATAAATATTTTAAATTATTTTTATATGGGATTATTATTGTTACAACTGGCAAAATATTTACAAATATTTGTTAATTTTAATTTTAAACTCTTTTTGTGTAAAAAGTTTTACTTTCTCATAATTATTATTAATTTTTTTTTTATGAGTATGAGTTTCATTTATCATCTTTTTAAAGTTTAAAATAAAACTTTTTTCGTTATTATTTTTAAAAATATAACCATTCTTTTTATAATTTAAAAATTCTGATGGTCCTGTATAACAATCTGAAGTGAGAATAATTTTTTTACATGCTGCTGCCTCCTGTATAATAAACCCTGGTTCTTCCCATAAAGATGTGCAAATTAAACCTGAAGAATAATTAATATATTTGAAAACATTATTTTTATAACCAATTAAATAAACATTTTTTGATAGTTTATTTTTTAGAATATAATTTTCTATTTTAGTTCTTTCTTCTCCTTCACCAAGAATTAAAAAATTGTAATTTTTTTTAAATTTAATAATCAAATTAATACATTTAACTAAAAAAAGAAAATTTTTTTGATTGCTCAATCTACCAATTGAAATAAAATATTTTTTTTTTAAAAATTTTTTTTCAATTATACCTTTTTTTAATTGATTTATTTTCTTAAAATCAATAATAGGATCCTCTAACATAACTAATTTATTATAATTATAATTAAATATTCTTTGAAATTTTTTTTTACTTTCGATTGTTTGAAAAAAAATTTTATTTATTTTTTTTTTAGCTAATATAAATAATAATTTTCTAAAAATACTATAATTGATCCTTCCTGAAACTTTCAAGAAGAGCTTATTTTTAATATTAAATAGTGTAAATATCAGAATTGGCAATGATGTTAACAAATAAGAAAAAAAAATAGTATCTTTATTTCTCTTTAAAAAAAAAAGTAGTGGAAAAAAATTTAAAATAAAAATTATTGAAAAACTTATCCTACTTAAAATAAACCCTCTTTTTGGTAATAAATTAATTATAGATTTTTCAAAAAAACGAATTTCTTTAATGTTATTTTTTTTTATTTCACTACTATAATCATCAAATTCACCTACAGAATTTATTATAATACACTCTAAGTTATTTTGTGAATTTAGAGAAATTGCTGAATTCATTACAGCCTTGACTGTTCCTATTTTTCCAAAAAAAGGACACCAAAATATTATTTTCTTCATATTTTATTAAAAATATTAAAATATTTTTTACACTGCTTATCGACTAAAAATCTATTTAATGAGTTATTGCCTAATATTACCTTTTTTTTAGCTTGATCATAATTGTTATGTATTTTTATTATATTTCTAAATAAATCAAATGAGTTTTTTTTTTTAAAGATATAACCTCCTCTACCATTTAAAATAATTTCACTAGGTCCAGATTTACAATTACTTACTAAAGTTGGGGTAAAATGATTTAAAGACTCGATTATAACATTTCCTAAACCTTCATATATAGAGGGTAAAACAAAAATTTTAGAACTTGAATAATACTTTGACAAATTTTTAGTCCAATTTATCAATTTTACCTCATTTTTTAAATTGTTTGTCTCAATAAATTTTTTAATACTTGTTCTTTCGGGACCATCACCTATTAATAATAATTTATAATTATAATTTTCATTTTTTAAATATTTAAAGGCTTTTAATAAAAAAAATAATCCTTTCTGTCTAACAAATCTTCCAACAAATAAAATATGGTTTTTACGTTTTTTATTGTTAACTTTATTAATTTTCTTAAGATATGGATTATAAATATATTTTATTTTTTTTGAAATGAGAATTTTTTTTAAAATTGTTTCTGACCCTTTAGAATTAGTAATTATAAAATTACAAAAATTATATATTATAATTTTTTGAAATAATGTAAAAATTGTTTTAAATATATTTTCATCTCGAGAAATTAAGCTCCCTAAAATATATTCTGAATTTCTAATTACTATTTTAACATTAAAAATTTTACTTAAAACAATTGCAACAGAATTACTTTGAAGAGAAAAAACAACAGTATCTTCAATTCTATTATTTTTTTTTTGTTTACTCAATATCTCTTTCAAGCATATCATAGCATGGTATGCAGAGTGAAATCTATTTTTATATTTATTTAATATATAATGATTAAAATTCTTATGATTAATTTTTTTATTAATTTTAGAACTAATTAGAGTTATCTTTATTTTTTTTTTTAAAAAATATTTAATTAATATAATTAAAATTTTTTCTACTCCTCCTTTTTCAAAGGAAGGATAAAAAAAAATAATTTCTTTAAATTTCATTTGTCTAAAAAATTAATTTGAATAAGTTTTTTCTTATATAATGCATAAAAATTTATTATTTAATTGAAATTACTTATCATAAATATTTTTTTACTCTTTCTAAATGATTAAATTTTTTTGAGTAATTAAAATTAATTTTTTTATAAATTACCTGCTTTTCATTCAATTTTTTAACTCGATTAATTACTTGTTTCCAATTAAAGATGTTTTCATAGTTTTTAACAAAAAAACAATTCTTTTTAGATAAAACTTCTCTTAAAACTTTTAAATCTGATGAAATAATAATTTTTCCACAAGCTAGATAGTCAAAAAGTTTTAATGGCGATGTGTATTCTGAAATATCATCAACCTCTCCTGCAGATTTCACATTACTCGTGTATGGTATTATTAACAAATCCATATTGTTAATTTTTTCTACAACATCTGAGTAGGATAAATGATGATGCAAGTAAATGTTTTTATTTACACATTTTATTTTTAATTTAGAAATATTTTTTTTCTCACCACCATAAATATAATAATTATTATATCGATCTATTTTTGATAATTTCAAGATTGTTTTTATTCCTTTACTTTCTGAAATAGAACCAAAATAACCAATATTAAATCTTTTGGAATCTTTTTTTATTTTGAGATTTAATTTAGTTAATATTGAGCTACCACTTGGTAAAACTATAATTTTCCTTTTATTTACTTTATAATTATTTGAATAAAGTTTTTTTAGACTTTTGCTTATTGCAACAATTTTAAAAAGATTTGAATTATTTAAAAAGTTTGTCTTATTAACTAAAAATCTTGAAACTCTACCCTCTATTCCAATATCATGGTGTAACTCTAAAATATTTTTTTTAAAAAATAAACTTAACAAAAATGAGATAAAAAAACTTCTAGTAATTGTAATATTATTCATTTTAAAAAAAATAATTAATAAACAACATATTGAGTATATATAAAAATTAAATCCTCTAGGAAAAGTTTTTATAAATTTAATTTTTTTAATTTTAAATTTATTTTTGATATCGTAATAGAAATCAATTTTATCATCCAGTCCTGTATTAGGTATAATTAACTCTACATCATGACCCAATTTGGATAATGCCTCACATGTTTTGACTATTTGTAATGAGCTTGGATTTGTTGATGGTGTTGCTGAAAATGATACATAAGTAATTTTTTTCATTTAAATATTATTTTAGTTCCATAAAATTGATCATAAATTTTTTTACCTAGATTTATAAATTTAATTGGGTTTTTAATCAAAAAAGGTAAAAATATCCAACATAGTTCAAATAAATCTATTCTTTTATAACCAAATTTTTGCATCAGTTTGACGAGACTTTTGTTGGAAAAGCAATTTAAATGTTCTAAGGGTTGAATAGGTCCTTTTGAATAGATATAGCTGTTAAAGTTTTCAATAACTTTTCTTCCATCTGGTACAGAAATTATTAATAATCTTTTTTTTTTCGTAGAAAGTTTATTAATCATAACTAAAAATTTATCTAAATCATCTATATGCTCTAAAACTTGATCTAATTTAATAACATTAAATGAATTTCTTAATCTTTCAAATTTATTTTCACGTAAAATCTTAATTTTAAGTTTTTTTAATTTTATTTGTCTTTTTTTACTAAATTCAATTCCATATAATTTATAGTTTTCCAAAAAATTAATTAGCCAATTTCCCCAACCCGCACCTATATCTAAAATTTTAGAATTTTTTTTAATCAATTTTGTAATTAAGTATTTTTCAAGTTTGAATTGATTATCATTTGAATATTTTAATTTATTTTTTTTATAACTAATTCTATTGTCTATAATTTTGTCATATAAAATTTTTGAATAAGTTTTTTTAAGTGATTTTTCCTGCCAGATAAAATTACAATTTTTGCATTTTAATAATTTAAATTGAAAATTTCTAAATTTTTTCTTATTTATAAAAAAAAAAAATTTTTTTTTATAAAAATTATTAAGAAACTTAATATTTTTTTTATTTAGAAAATCTTCATTTAAAATAATGTCACCTTTTTTTTTACAAATTTTGCAATATTGTGTTATATCAAAAATGTTTTTCATCTTATTAGCTTAATGAAAATATTTCTGGTAAAAATTCATTGACCTTTATATTTTTGCTATCTTTAAATTGATCTATTTTTTTTACAACTTCATTTTTTTTTAATAAACCAACTTTATGATCAATTATTTTTTGATTTTTATTTTTTAAATATGATAATTTTAATTTTACTATTTTCCTTAAAACTTTTTTGATTAATATTTTTTGAGATGAATATTTTATTTGCCCAGAATTTAATTTTATATTCTCTAGATTGTTAAATATTTCTAAATTTGAATTTTTTTCTCTATAATTATATATTATTTGGGATGTTTTTTCTATTTGAGTAGATTTTAGTTTTAAATTTTTGTATTTTTTTGACTTAATCAAATACATTAATTCTTTTAAATTTTTAACAAGATAACTACAATTTAATGGTAAGTCATATAACACTCTTTTGTCCTTGAATGGCATAAAGTTGATACTAATTTTTTTTAAAAAATATGACTCAGCTAAAGTTGTACAATTACAACTTACCATAATTTGAGAAGCAATAATCCAAGAACAAGTACTTTGTTTATCAATAATTATTTTTACATTTTTTTTATTCTTAAAATATTTATTCCAAATATCAATATTTTCAACTGGATGAGGTCTTATTATTATTTTTTGATTTGGAAAATTTTTATTTAATTCATCAACTAATTTAAAAAAATGATAAAAATTTTCCTTCTGATGCTTCTGTAAAAGCTTTCCAATTAATGTTAAATTATTATGAGATTTTAAGATTTCATCTTTATTTTTAGTTTTGTCATAATAGTTATAATTATTAAAAAAAGTTGTAATAAGTATAAATTTACCAAATTTTTTTTTTATTAGTTTAGATTCTTTTTTATAAATTTTAGAATTTAAATCTTTCAAGATTTCAATTCTTGGGTGACCAGTAATAACAAATTTATCTTTATATTTAGGAAAAAGTTTAATCATGTCAATTTTCATTTTTTTTCCCCAGCAAAAAAAATATTCAACCAAATCTAAATTTAAATTTGATGCTCTTTTTTTAAGCATTTGTAAATTTAAATAGCTTGTACCCTCAACATCTAGACAACAAATCTTATGACCAAAAGACTTTATTTTCTTTAAGTATTGATAATTTTTTGGACTTAAACTTTTTAAAATGAAAATTGATTTTGGAAATTTATCTAAGTTGGAATTAATTCTTTGTTTATTTGAGATGTATACTTTATATCCTTTTTTTACTAAATTTGTCGCTAAAAAAATATTTGCATCAATTTCTCTTTTTTTTATTTCATATGGAATTACAATATGTTTTTTAAGCAAATTTCTATTTACCATTGTAAATTTTTTTTTAAATTTTTTTTAATATATTCTTGATGATTTTTATTTAAAAGCTTTTTTGCTTTAAAAGCATTATTTTTTGATTTTTCAAAATTGAAAATATTATTTATTTCTTTAGCATTTATAAAATTTAAAATTTTTTTTTTTGTACTTTTATTAGATACAAAATCTTCGAAATTAATTTTTAAAATTTTCTTTTTATATTTAGTCTGTTTGAAATTTTTTTCAAATTTTTTCATAATAAATTTATACCAAGTAACAAATTTTTTAATGTTATGACCTGGGTATGAATTTGAAGATCTTGATTTCATGCTATAAAAAATACTTCTTGGGTCTCTTGTTACTAAAATTATTTTAATATCTTCAAAATACTTAAAAATTTCATCTAAATTCCAAATTGATATTGATTGATCTAAAATTATTTTTTTATTTTTTATTATGTGGGTTTTTATTAATTTTTTAAGAAAGATTTTAGTCTCAAAAATAAATTTTTTTTCATCAACAAAAATTGGGACAAATGTTTCATTCAATCTATTTTGATTTTTGTTATAAAATTTTGATTTTATATTCAAAAAAAATTTTTTTTTAAAATCTAATTTCAAATAATGAAATTGTGGTAAGGCAGAATAGCTAGTTTTTATTATTTTTTTTAAATAATCATCTCTCAATATCAAAAAATTTTTATTAAATATCTTTTCTTTTTCTTTTCCAACTTTCATCTTTAATTTGGAAAGAGCATTAGTGTATTGTTTAAATCTTTTTAGTGCATCAATACTATTATTTAAACTATAATTTATAAAAAAATTTTGATGGATATTAATTATTCCATCAGGGTCTGTTAATAATCTAAATTCATGTCCTTTAAATGGACTTTGAAATTCTGTATTTTGATAAATAAAATCATGAACTGCTCCACCTCCGCTATTTCCTGGACTAACTGTAATAATCACTTTCATCAGTTAAAATTTGTTTTTGTTACTTTAAATTTACTTTTATAAACCTCTTGAAACCTAAATGATGTTATAATTTGAAATAAATCAAAACTTGTTCTTTTCCCATATTTTAAAAATGAGTTATATTCTTTAATTATATTTTTATAATCATACATCTCATTTTCTCTAAATTTTTTAGAATTAAAGTTATCCATTATATAATCTCTCATATTAGTTTTTAACCATGTTATCTGAGGATCTGTTATTATTACTTTCTTTTTTGAAAAAAATTTTCTTGGTAAATAAGATTTCATGGCAATTTTTGATAAATATCTTGTTTCTTCATCTTTAATTTTTAAATGGTTTGGCAAATTAAAACAGAACTCTGCTATTTTGTGATCAAGAAATGGCACTCTATTCTCAACACCGCTAATCATTGCTAGACGATCATTATATTTTAAACTTCTTGTAAGATTAATAAATTTTATATCAAGAAATTGTGATTTTTTTAAAAAATTTAATTTTTTTGATAATTTATAATTATAATAATCTTCTGTTACAAACTTATTTAAAAATTCTTTTCTAAAGTTATTTATGTGAACAAATGGAGTACAATCCTTAAGTGAGCCACTCAAATTCGTACTAGTAACTAAATAATTTATTAATTTATTTTTTTTTTTGTTTTTTATAAAAAAATTATAAATCTTTTTATAAAAATCTTTTTTATTTTTATCCAATAAATCTAAATTAAAATATAATTGATTATATTCATACCCACCTAAAATTTCATCACCACCTGTTCCATCAAATGCGACAACAATGTTGTCATTTTTCATTTTTTCATAATTTTTTTTAACTCCTATTAGGCGTATAGAAGTAAAAGGAGACTCTAATGAATAGCAAAGTTTATCAATTTCATCAATTACACTTTTAGAATTAAGTAATGAAAGTGAATTTTTTAAATTTAATTTTTTTGTTAATTTTTTAACTAGATTTGCTTCACTATTATTATTATTTTCAAAATCATATGTGTAGGTTTTTAATGGATAATTAATTTTACTTCTCATTAGTGTTGCTAGTATTGTGCTATCTGTACCTCCACTAAAATTTAATCCTATATTTCTATCTGATATTAAATGTTTGCTTACAGAGTCTTCTAATAAATTAAAATATTTTTTCTTTGCGTCATCAAAACTAATTTTCTCTTCCTCCTTCACTAAATCCCAATATTCCTTTTGAATAATTTTTTTTTCTGTGATTAATATATAATTTGCAGGTTTAACACTTTTTATATTTTGAAAAAAAGTTTGACCTTCATGATCCATATTCTGTTTTAAAAAAAAGTCAGCAAAACCTTTATTATCAAAATTAACTTTTTCGTTATAATTTATTATTGGTTTAATTTCAGATGAAAAAAGGAAATAATCTTTATTCTCAAAGTAATAAAGTGGTTTTATTCCAAATCTGTCTCTAACAAGAATGCATTTGTTGTTAATTTTATCATAAATTACAAAACTAAACATACCTTCTATTTTTGACAATATTTTTATTCCATATTTTTCAATTAAATTTAATAAAATTTCTGTATCAGAAGTACTTTTTAATTTTTTTGTATCAAGATAAGAAATTAGTTTTTTTGTATTGTATATTTCTCCATTAAATGTAATTAAATATCTTTTGCTCCAACTTAGCATTGGTTGTTTTCCACTGTCACTTACATCTCGAATACTTAATCTGTAAAATTTCATAGCTATAGATTTCCCAAAATAAGTATGATTATCGTCAGGCCCTCTATGGGAAATTAAATCTGCAGATCTAAGAAATTTTTTTTTATCAAAAAATTTTTTTTTTTTGGAAAAATATACAAAAAAACCACACATGGATTTTATTAAACTTGTTTTATATCTCTAAGCTTAAAATTTTCATCCCAATTAAATACAATTTTAGAATTTTTAGATTTGCTTGCAAATCTTCCTCTATAATAATCTCTATTTAAAATTTCTGTTTTTGAAAACTCTCTTTTATATCTTCCTAGAATTTTAAATAATTTATTTTTACTGAATTTCTTTTTGATAATTAATTTTATATCTTTATTTGATATTTTTTTTAACTCACATAAACTTTTTAATTGTTTGGGATTTACTGAAACAGGGCCATCTTTAGTTTTATCTTTACCTAAAATCGTAAAGTGTCTTTCTATTAATTGAGCACCTTCACCAATAGAAATAAGTGCTAAATCATTTTTATAAATTTCAGGATTAGAATGATCGCTAAACCCTACTTTATTTGAAAACTTTTTAAGATATTTTATTCTAGATAAAAATGCTACATCAGGTGTGGTAGGGTAATTTGAAATACAATGTAAAATTGTAAATTTATTTCTTCCTAGTATTTTTGCAGTTTTTTCAATTTCATAATCATAAGTCGCTCCTGTAGAAACAATTAAATCTGATTTAAGATTTTCTCTTATTTCTCTTATCATTTGATGTGATGAACAATCAAAACTTGAAATTTTTATTCGCTTAAAATTTAGTTTCTTAAAAAGTTTGATTCGATTTCTAGAGAAGATTGTAGACATAGGTTCAATTTTATATTTTTTGCATATTTCAATGAATTTAAAGTGCTCTTCTTCTGTTAAATCTAAATTTTTTAATCTTGTATATTCTTTTGAAAAAGGTCTTTTTATTACATTCACACTGCCCCCTTCAATTATTCCAGTATCAAATCTTGCTCTATGAACTAAATCTTTAGATCTCATTGATTGAATTTTTGCAAAATCAGCACCACTTTCTTTAGCAGCATGAACCATTTCATCAACAATTGATATTTCTCCCATATGATTTTGGCAAAGTTCAGCGATTATTTTTAAATTACTCATAGTTTCTTAAAATTTCCCTTACAATTTGATTGGACCCATTTGACTTAAAATTTTTTGATTTAAGTCTATCTTTTAAATTTATTATTTCTTTTTTTAAAAAAAAATCAATCCTTTTCTTAAATTTTGATTTAAAACTAGTTTGATACATAATACCTGCATATTTTAATTTTGTAATTTGTTTTAAATTCTGCTCAATTTCAGGATTATTTTTTTCAAAAATTAATAAAGATGGTTTTTTTAAAATTAATATTTCGGTTAAAGTATTAAATCCTGCTCTAGCAACTATGAAATCAACATAATCAATTAATCTATGCATATTTTTTAAACCAGAAATAGGAATTAGATTATCTGTTTCGGCCACAATATTTTTAAGTTTATCTGAAAAATTGTCAATAGAAACATAAAAATCAATGTATGAAATTTTTTTTAGATATTTTATAGTATCACTAATTAGTTTAGAATTAGTTTTAGTTCCATTATCCATAATTAAACATTTTAATTTTTTTTTACTTTTAAAAAAAGTAGATGTGCCCTCATTAAAAATTTTTTTATCAAATATCAAGTTTACTTCTTTAATAGAATACTTTTGACTAGATAAAATTTTTTTTTTTACAAAACCAGTAAAAAAAATTTTTTTAGCAAGTGCAAGATCTTCAGAAATCAATCTAACTGATTTTAATTTTCTAAATTTTGTATTATAAAAAAACCAGTCCCATGCAAATCTGGCTACACCAAATGCTGGCACATTTAAATATTTTGCATATCTAAAAGCTTCAGGAACTAAATCTGAAATTATTAAATCAAATTTATAATCTTTTTTAATTAAATTTTTAATATTCAAGTCAGATCTATAGATCCATTTTTGAAGTACTTTTTTAGTTTTTTGTAAATCCATCTCTCCACTTTTTTTTTTAACTGTATATAAAGTTTCTGAATAATGCTTATAATCAATTTTATTTCCGAAATACTCCTTTAAAAAAGTCAATCTTTTTGAATTGAATATAGTAATTTTAATTTTTGGATTTAATTTAAAAATATTGTTTATAATATTTTTTTGTCTTACTGAATGTCCATAACCCTCATCAGATATAAAAATAGCTATCTTCATTAATTATTTATTTTCTATTATTTTTTTTGCTTTTAAATATTCTTTTGAAGTGTGTATATCAATATAATTGCAAAAATAGATACCAACTTTTGTACTTAATGTTTTTTGAAAAACTGTTTGATATGTCATTATCCTAAAAGCAGCATTTTGGATTTTATCAGAATTTACACTTAAAAGTTCTTTTTTTTTTGACCCCGGATATAACTTTTTATTAAAAAAATCTAATGCTTTATCCATGTCTTTATATTTTATCTGAGGTGAATTAGGTTGAACGGATATCACAATATCCGGTTTAAAATATTTTTTTACAAATAATTTTATTGCGTGTACTACAACATCTTGCTTTTCAACTTTTTCATATGTTAATTTATTTGGCCTCTGAATAAATTCAAAATTATTTTCTAATGTTTTTTTTTTGATAAATTTTGAGTCTGAAGAAATAATTATTTTTGATATTTTTTTTGATTTAGATAATTCTTGAGCCACAAACAAAAACATAGGCAAATTTTTAATTGGAAGTATATTTTTATTTTTTAATCTATTTGATTTTTTTTTTGCAGAGATTACTACTACAACTTTTTTTCTGGACATAATTATCTAAAACTTTTTTTTATTTTTGTTATGTAAGATTTATTTTCTGAACATAAAAAATACATTTCTGGTACTTTATATTCCTTATTAATTATATTTGACAAATCTAACGTAAATATTTTTTGTTTTTTTAAATACTTTAAAAATTGCTTAGTGATAGAAAAAAGATGCTGTTTTTCCAAACTTGGATTAATATGACAATAAACAATTACATACTTGCTATTTTTCAAAGCATATTTTAATACTTTCTTTGGATTGAAAGTATGATCCAAAGTATGAAAAATTCCAAATAGATCATATTTAAAATCTTTATTAATTTCACTTAAATCAGAAATTTGTAAATCTATCATTTCACTAGCAAACGATCTACTGTTTACAGATTTAAAATTATCATTTTGACCCCAACAAAGACTAGAGTTATCAATTACGAGATGTTTATTTATTTTCTTTTTTATTAAATTTTCTTTTTTTAATTTTTGAATATTTTTAAAATAAAATTTTGATTTTTTAAATGAGTCATTTCTAAATTTAATACTTTTTCCCACTACCTGTCTTGAAGTTAAATAACTAATAATATTTTTAAATATATTTCTATAAAAATTATTTTTAAATTTATATTCATTTGAAAAAAAATTTAAAAACAAGCCCATAAATGGGCTGTTAAATTCTGCATAATTTTTAATATCTATTTTTTTATTCAAAATATTGAATAAATTTCCATGGTTGGGTAATTTTCCTTTAGTTAAAAAATTAATAAGATTTTGCCAACTTCTGTTGTGTTGACCATAAATATTTGAATAAATTTTTCTAGACACATCTTTTGTAAACCAAGGACTATTTTGAACTATATGGCAATTTAGACACTCAAAGACTTTAATTTTCTTCAAATTAACTTCGGTAATATTTAAATCAGACTGAATTGCTTTTAAATAAAAGTTTCTTGGAATTGATTGATCTTTTCTTTTTTCTAATTTAGAAGATCCACAAAAAATACACTTTTCATAATTAATTAAGTATTTCATTTCTATCTTTTATTTTTTATTAAATAATTATTTCTCAATTAAAAATACTTGTGGAATTATTTGTTTTACCTTTAAGTTTGGTATATTTTCTACTTCATTAATAATTTTTATTTTATTCATAAAATAAACTTTTGACATTTTATCTCCAATTTTTTGATTATGTAATTTATGATAAAAAGTTTGTTTTTCATATTTCAAAGATTTCTTAATATATCTTTTTAAAGTACGACTTAAATTTAAAAGATATAAAAATATTTCAGATTTACGATTTATAAAAGGATTGTTTACGGTATCAATTTTTATATTGTCAAACTCTCTAATTAGATAATCAAACGAACTGAATGACTCATCAAAATTTTTTACAACACTATTCATTTCACTATTTTTTTTATAAAATTTTATATTTTCAAAATCTTTTAAAAGTTGCTCTAATTCGTCTGAAGATCTTACAACATTAGAAATTTCTTTTAAAAATTTTATTTCAATCAATCTACTTTCACAACCTAAAAAATTTATTATCTTTTTATTTAAAAAATACGATTCTAACAAAGATGTTGAATTTGAGGAAATTACAAGGTCACTAGCATCCATAAAAGTAGTTGAGGGTATATCTTTTGACTCATTTAAAATAATGTTTTTATAACCTCTTTTTTCAAACAAATTTGACCAAAATTTTCTATTTTCATTTGGATGTGGAGATAAAAGAATTTTTTTATCATTAGAATTCTTTTCAAAATTATCTAAAAATTTTAATGTCTGAATTAATATTTCCCTTTGCATTATAATCTGATCATTAATTAATGATATATGATGTGATTCAGGATCTATTTTATCATCTACGATTCTATGATAAACAAAATCAATCTGATGATCAAACTTTAACCCTGTATTAATTCTAACAAAATTTGTTGCAAAAAAAATAAAGTTTCCATATTTATTTTTTATGAAATTTTTATCTTTCTCAAAAATTTTTTTATAATTTTTTTTTAAAAGTTCTAATCTAAGATTTCCAACTTTTATTAATTTTCCACTTGAAAATTTAAATAATTTTTTTGCTTCTTCATAATCAAAATCTCCAACCGTAATCAGTTTATCTATTTTATGAGTGTTTTCATTATTAAATCTATAATTTACTCTTTCATTCATGTCCCATGCTAAAATTAATTCCTCATCATTTGAGAATATCTTAAAGTTTTTTTCTTTTAGGAAATCTATTACTTTAGTATTTCTTGGTCCGAAACTTTTTAATAATATTATAGATGGTTTGATTTTGTCTAATATTGACCAAACATTACCTTTTTGACCAATAATAACTCTAAAGTTTTTTTTTATAGCTTTTAAAGATAATAATATTTTAGAGTCTAGCTCTCTATTTGCTACTTCAATTAAGATTAGAAGTGTTTTTTTTTTTCATTTAATGATTAAAAGCTATCAAATAATTCTAAGATAATTTCTTCCAAAATTAGGTTATCATTGAAATTAATATTTCTAACATTTAGTATATTGATATTCATAAATATGTATTATTAAACCTGATCCTTATAATCAAATAATAAATTATGTCTATTTTTAACATTTCTAGTCTCATTTCAAAACAGTACCATAATAAAATATACATTTTTTTTATTTTAAATTTTTTATGTCTTGTTCTTGAAATGTTATCCCTTGGATTAATTTTTCCAATTATTTTAAGTATAGTATCTAATAGTATTTCTGATTTAGATTTAATACCATCTGTATATAAGTTTTTAAATTTAGATTTTAATTCTAAAGAATCTCTCAATTACCTTTTAATTTTTTTTCTTTTTTTTTTTATAATTAAGAATTTATTTTTAATTTATTTTAGATGGTGGCAATATAATTTAACTAATTCCATCACTTTAAATATCCAAAATTCGCTTTTAGAGACTTATTTAAATGAAAAAATGGAAAATATAAATACTTATAATGCTGGTATAAAAATAAGAAATATTAAACAAGAAACATCTAGGTTTGGAAAGTTTTTAATTTCATATTTAACAGTATTTTTAGAGTCTTTTATAATACTTGGAATTTTAAGTGTGTTAATTTTGACTGATGTAACTTTAGTAATTTATATATTTATAATTTCTGTACCAATTTTTTGTATATTCTATTATCTTGCTAAAAAAATAGCTCTTCCTATTTCAAAAAGAAAACTTTTTATTTCGGAAAAAAGTATGTCTTTACTTAATGAGGCGCTAAAATTTATAAAAGAAATTAGATTATTTAAAAAAACTAATTTATTTTTAAATAATTTTAAAATCCTTGAAAAAGAATCATTTGATTTAACTACCAAATTTCAAACATATAATGTGTCTCCTAAACTTATAATTGAAATTATAATAATAGCTTTACTTACCTGTACAATTTTTTTTATAGATATAAATAATGTTAGTAGTGAAAAATTAACAGCTTTTTTAGGATTATTAACTGTCAGTGCTATAAGATTACATTCTTCAATTACAAGAATTATTATGTCTTTTAATGATATTAAGCATAATCAGCCTTCAATGGAAATGCTTATTAATGAAAGTAAAAAAGAAAAAATAATCAGTAATCAAAGTAATTCGTTTCATAAATTTCAAAAAAGTATTAATTTTAATAATGTGACTTTTTCTTATAGTGAAAAAAAGCCAATTTTTAAAAATTTAGACTTTTCTATTAACTTAAAGGATAAAATTTTAATTCTAGCACCGAGTGGTCAGGGTAAAACCACCTTATTAGATTTGATTACAGGTTTAATTAAACCTAATAACGGAATGGTAATGATAGATAATTATAGCACTTTTGAATATTTTGAAAAAATAAATGACAATTTTGGCTACCTAAGTCAAGAAAGTTTCATATTAAATGACACAATAAAATTTAATATTTGTTTTGAAAAAGATCATAAAAAAATTGATAATAAGAAATTAGATGACGCATTACAAATTTCTGGCCTTAATCAAATAGATAAAAATACAGACGAATTGCTTAATTTTGTTGTAAATGAAAATGGCTCAAATCTATCGGGAGGACAAAGGCAAAGAATTTCTATTGCAAGAATTGTTTATAAAAACCCAAATATATTACTTTTTGACGAACCTACTAGTCAACTAGACAAGGAGAGTGAAAATTTAATAATTAAAAATCTAATAAAATATTTTGAAGATAAAACAATGATTTTTACAACGCATAGCAAAGAAGCTAACAAATATTTTAAGAAAAAATATTTGTTAAATAATTTTGATATAAAAATAGATAAAATTCATGACTAGAGGACTTAATGTATTATATTTTAAAAATACCTTAAAATTAGGTTTATCAAAAAATCAAAATCAAATATCCGGCGAATATCAAAATTTAAGTCAAAAAATACTATGAAATTTTATAATAAAGCTTTAACTTTAAAAAAACTTACTTGCAACAATGCTAATATTCCTCCACTTATAATCGTTAAGGTAAAAGATTTTAAAAAAAAAAGAGATTTAATACTTAAAAATATTATAAAAAATTTTAAAAAGAATGATTACCTTATAATTAGATCGAGCTCTGAAGAAGAGGACACAAATAAAAAATCTAATGCTGGTCTCTTTGAGAGTGTACCAATGGTTTCAAACAATAATGAAGAAATTGAACATGCGATTAATAAAGTAATAAACTCATACAAAAAGATAACAAATAAATCAATTGTATTTATCCAAAAAATGATTACTGATTGTGAATATGCAGGTGTAATAACCACTTGTAATATAAGTAATCAATCCCCGTATTATGTAATTAATTATTTTGACGGCAATGATACCGCAGCTGCAACTAGTGGTAAAGAAAATACAAAAAATTATTTTCAATTTAAATACTATAATAAAAAGGGGGACAAAAAATTTTCTAAAATAATTAAACTTGCAAAGGAACTCGAAAAAAAATTTAATAATAGTTACCTCGATATTGAATTTGGTTTTAAAAAAAATAGAGTATATTTATTTCAAGTTCGTCCTATTATAATAAAAAATAAGATTTTATTTGATAAAAAAAATTTTTTTAGCTCACTATTAAAACTTAAAAACAAAATTATAAAATTAAAGAAAAAAAACCATAATTTGTATGGAGATACTTCGTATTTTGGGGTAATGCCTGATTGGAATCCGGCTGAAATGATTGGAACAAAACCAAAGGCGTTGGCTTTTTCTCTTTACCAAGAGTTAATAACTGATTTTATTTGGGCGAAAAATAGAGAAAAATATGGTTTTAGCGACTTAACATCAAACCATCTAATGTCTATTTTTTTAGGAACTCCTTTCATTGATATAAGAGTTGATTTTAATTCATGGTTACCAAAAAATCTAAGTAATAATTCAAAAGAAAAATTAACTAATTATTATTTAAATATATTTAAAAATAACAATGATTTTCATGATAAAGTTGAATTTAAAATTCTTTTTACGTGTTTTAATGCTGAAACGGCAGAAAAATTAAATAAAATAAATAATTCTATTTTAAATAATAAAGAAAAGAAAAAAATAAAAATTGAATTAAAGAAAATCACACTAAATACAATTTTAAAAATTAATGATGACATAAAAAAAATAGAAATCTTAAAAAAAAAACAAGCAAGCGTAAAAAAATCCAAAATTTATTCTATAGATAAAATTTATTGGTATATCGAAGATTGCAAAAGATATGGCACAGAACCTTTTGCTGGTCTAGCTCGATCAGGATTTATAGCTGTCGAAATCTTAAATTCAATGGTAAATAAAAATATAATTCAAAAATATGAGAAAGATTTATTTTTTCAAAATATTCAAAGTATTACTTCAGAAATTTTAAATAATAAAACACTTACCAAAAAACAATTTTGTAATAAATATGGGCACTTAAGACCAAGTACTTACGATATACTTAGTAAAAATTATAGAGAAAATTACGATAAATTGTTTGTAAAAAATAAAATTAAAAATTTTAAAATTCATAAAGTACCAAAATTTAAACTTTCAACTGAAAGCGAGAAAAAAGTTAAAAAATTTTTAAAAAATTTCAAAGGATATTTAACTTTAAGTAAATTTATTGATTATTTAAAGAAGAGTATTCAATATAGAGAATATTCTAAATTTATTTTCACAAAAAGTATAGATCATATATTTGATGAAATTAAATATTTATCAAAAAGAAATAAAATTTCTATCTCAAAAATGAGTCATTTAAATATAAAAATAATTAAAGAATTTTATTATAATTTAAATAATAAAAAAATAAATAAAATGCTAGAAAATAATATAAATGAAAATATAGAAGATTTTAAATTTAACCAATTTGTAGAACTTCCACAAGTAATTATAAACTCTAATGATGTCTTTTATTTTTCTGAAAAATTAGCAAAAGCTAATTTTTTTGGAAATGATATTGCTGAAAGTGAAATATATTTTTTAGAAAAAAATAATTTTAAAAATCTTAACAACAAAATTGTTTGTATAAGAGGTGCTGATCCTGGATACGACTTTATATTTGATCATAAAATTGCTGGTTTAATTACAGAATATGGAGGTGCAAATTCTCATATGTCTATCAGATGTTCTGAACTGAATATTCCATCTGCAATTGGAACTGGCTCAACTTTTTTTAATAAAATTATTGAAAGCAAAGAAATATACCTTGACCCAATTGAAAAAAAAATAAATATTTTAAGATAAAGATATTAATAATATGCAACTAATAATATTAGCTTCTGGGAGAGGCTCAAGACTTGGAAGGTTAACTAAAAAAATTCCTAAATGCTTAGTAGATGTTAGATCTCATTCAATAATAGATTATTTATCAGAAAATTTTAAAAAGTTTAATCAAACTATTATCTTAACTGGATATAAATCTAAATTATTAAATAATAAATTTCCAAAAATTAAAAAGGTTAAAAATAATAAGTATATGTCAACAAATATGGTTTATTCATTATTTTGTGCAAAAAAATATATTACTCAGGATATTATAATTTCTTATAGTGATATAATTTTTGATACTAAAATAATCGATAAAATGATTAAGATTAAAAAATCACATATACCATTAAACAAAGAGTGGCTAACTTTGTGGAAAAGAAGAATGGTTAATAAAAGTATTAATAGAGATGCTGAAGATTTATCAACTTATAAATATAATGTTTTATCAATTGGAGAAAAAATAAAAAACAAAAGACCAAAATTACAATTTATGGGTTTAATAAAACTTAAATATAAAGATTTTATAAATCTTCATAAATATTTTAAAACTTTGAATAATCCAAAAATAGATATGACCTCTTTTTTAAATAATGCAATAAAGAATAAAATTATAAATCTTAATTACTTCAAAACTTCAAGATATTGGTTTGAAATTGATAATATTAATGATAAAAAAATTGCAGAAAAATTTTTATAACTAAAAAATTTTAATATTATTTTTTTTAATATTTAAAAAAATCTTTTCAATATTCTCAAAAAGTCTATTTTTTGTAAGGTTGTTTTCTATATTTAAATTAGAGCCTTTTGGTCTATTAAATGGAAGATCTATACCAACAACATTCTTAATTTTACCATTTAGAGCATTTTTATATAAATTTTTATAATCTCTTTTTAAAAGAACTTCTTTTTTTGCCTCAATATGTATCTCAAAATAATTTTTAATTTCTTTTCTACACCAAGATCTATATTTGAAACTTGTTAAATTAGCAGAAACAACAATATTTATTCTTTGGTCTGATAGCGCCCGCACAAGTCTTGTTAATCTATAAGCATTAGTATCTCTATCTTTTAGAGTATATTTTAAATCGTTTTTAAAAATTGATCTAAATTCATCACCATCAAAAAAAATTGTTGATTTTGATCTTTTTTTTAAAATATTAAAAAATTTTTTTCCTAAAGTAGTTTTGCCTGATCCAGATAAACCCGTAAACCATATAACCATTAGATAAAACCTTTTTTTAAAATTGTTTCTGACACAATCTTATTTCCATAGGGTGTTAAATGTCCCCCATACTTATCTGGTAAATAAATTTTATCTACATTTTTTTTTTCAAAAATATTTGTAAAATCTATAACTTTAAATAGTTTTTTATTATTCTTAAAAAATTTATAATAATTTTTTTTTTTTAAAAATAAATCATGCTTTTGAGGAAAAATCAAAAATATAATTTTTTGTCCTCTTTTTTTTGACTCTTTATTAATTTTAATCATTAATTTTTTTATAATGATATTTTTTTTTTTTGAAGAAAAATAAATATCATTTTCAATACAATTTTTTTTAATTACAAGCTCATGAATTTTATTATTATCTAAATTTAATATTTTTAAAATTGAATAAAAAATTAATTTTAAGTTGTATTTTGGGTTTTTCAATAATGAAAAAGAATAAGGAAAATTTAATTTATATTTATAAAATTTTTCTTTATAAAAAAATTCATCTTTTCTAATCCTATTAATAATTTTTTTTACATCATCGAAGCTATTCATATCTTTAATGGGATTTGAAATTAATCTTAAATTATTTTTATAATTTATAAATTTTGGCTTAAAAGCGTATATATTATTAAATTCATGATAATGCTTCCAAGAACATAAACATCTGGATAGTGTTTCAGGAACAAATCCAATAAAAATTGTTTTTATTTTTTTTGGTAATTTTGTATTTAAATATTTAAGATAAATTTGGTCTAATCCATAATTACCTACACCTAAATTAAGCCCATGGTATGAAGTTGATTGAGCCAACTGTTCTTCCCATGTTTCATTGTTCTTAACATATCGACAGAAGACAAATGAATCTCCAAATGCAGCAAATCGATAATTAATTTTTTTCTTTTCTAACTGGCTGCCTTTTCTTTCTCCAAATCTTCCAAAAAAAATTTTGTTAATTTGAGAAAATATTTTTTCTTGATGTTTTGATTTAGATTTCCAATTCCAGCCTAGATTCAAATCAAAAGTTTTTTTAAAGAATATTTGAATTTTTTTTTTATTAAATTCTGGATATTCATCCTCTTCAGTGATTATCCAAGGTATTTTTGATTGCAGGTATTTTATAATAAAAACAAGTATTAACTCGATAAATATATATAAAAGAAAAAGAGATATTAAAAATGCTTCCATTTAATCAAATATTTTTTTAAAAATTTTAACAAATATCATAATTGTAAATATCATTCTTTTGATCATTTGTTTTATAATCTATTATTATTTATGATAATCCTATTCAAATTGATATGAAATTATTTTTTAAAAAAATTAAAACAGTTTATGAAAATATAGTCTTTTTTTTAGATTATAAAATATGGCTTGAAATCAATAAACAATTTCCAAAAAAAATTGGAGATAATGAAAAATGGATAACATCTAAAATAAATCTTTATCTATTGAGAAAAATTATAAAAAAATATAAACCAAAAAAAATTTTAGAATATGGTTCAGGTATAGGTGTGTCTTCTGAAGCAATGATATCACAAATGTCAAATGATTGTAATTTCATCGGAATTGAAAGTAATAATTATTGTATAAATGAGTGTTTACAAAAAACAAAAAAATACGAAAAAAAATTTAATTTTATAAAAAGTGAAATTGAAATTTCAAAAGACATAATCAATATTGAAACTTTAATCTATAAATATACAAAAAATATTAATCCAGATGATCTAGATTTAATATATATTGATGGCCCATCTTTTTTATTTAATAACAATAAATTTTATGAAGGAATGGTTAGGGGTGATTTTTTTCACCTATATGAAAATTTGAAACCTGGATGTATAATTGTCGTAGACGGTGGATATATCACCAGGAAACATATATTGAGATTTTGTAAATCTATAAAATTTCTAAAAATTTTTAATACATTTGCAATTCAGTTGACGGCTAAAGATAAATTAAAAGATTATAGATATGAAAAACTTAAAAAGATGAAATATATATAATAATTATTGATTAAGCCCAAAATTTTGTAAAAAATTTTTCAAAAATTTGTTAATCGTTTTGTGCCTACCTTCCATTGATAGCTGCATATAATAAGATTGCTCAAAATTAAAAGGTCTTGTAAATTGATATAATCCTACGCTTAAAGCGATCACATTTTCATCTGATATAAAGCCTGTTTTAAACAACATTTTAATTTTTTTAATCAGTTCAAGGTTTTCTAAAATAATCTTATCTTTATAGTCTACTTCAAATAACTGATCTCTTCCCTTAATAGTAATCAGCTTATCTCTAACATCATCCAGTTTAATATTAGTCTGATCTTTTTTTGTTATATAAATTCTATCTCCACCGATAGAAAAATAATCTTTTCCTTCATGATTATAATCCCGTAAATCACCATCAAAATAATGTACTGAACCTCCAAGAATTTCTATGTCATGAATTATATCTTTTGGGTGAAAATTATGTTTTCTTGGTACAAAAAAATCGTCCATAACTCTTGAAGATTGATAATGATTTAATTCGCCTAGGGTAAAAAGTATCGAGTTTAGCTCTCGAATTCTAGACATCATCTTTTTTTCTACTAAATATCTTATGGCATCAACTACAAAATATTTAAACTCACCACTTCTATAAAACCCCATGTACATTAAACCACCTGGTTTTAAGCCATTAATGAATTTAACAAGCGAATAAGCAGGTATTTTTATATGCTGATAAATTCCTGATAGAAAAATTATATCATAATGATTTTTTTCAATTTCTGCCTCTGCTATATCGCTACATGAACTTGATACTTGTAAGTCATTTTTTTTTGCCCAGTCTTTTAGTTCCTTAACCGAGTCAGGTGTAACATCTAAGTGCGTAACAATCGCACCATTTTCTGCAAAAAATCTAGTTTCTCTTCCTGTACCTATATTAAAAACTTTTTTTCCTTTTAGTTCATCTTTACTGATTTTCATTATATCTAAAGATTCTAAAATGTATTTGGATGCTTGGTTATCAGTATTTTTTATGATATTTCCATCCTTTTTTCTATACAGAGGTCCCCATGCTAAATCATTGTATATAAGACTTGTTAACTCAGTGTATTCTAAATTTTCTTTATTTTTTTTATCCATGAACTTCCTTTTGTATCTTTTTATTTGAATACTTGTAAATATTTAGACCACTATTAAAATCATTTTTAATCATATTATGATATCTACCTAATAAAGATATTCTAAATTCACTACTAATATTTTTTCCACTTCTATGAACTAGATCTAAATTCATTAATAGTACATCTCCTATTTTCAAATCTACTGTCTTAATATCTTTAAAATTTAACAATTTTTTTTCATCAATATTTCTTTTAGAGGAAACATATTTTCCTGATGATTTTTTTTTTTTTATATTTAAAGGGCCAAGATTGTGAGATTTATCCAGAAATTCTAAAAAACCATGTTTTTTGTTTAATCTATTTATTGGAGACCAAAGCGCTACACCATTCTTTCCAGAGTCATTTTGTCTAAAATAAGATGAGTCTTGATGCCATCCTAATGTATTTCTTTCGTCTAAAGGTGGGTCTAATCTCAGAGCTACATCAGTTAAAGTAATTAAATTTTTGTTTACTTTGAGTAAATTGCTTACAATATTCATAATGTTGCTTTCAGCTAAAATACCAAAATTTAAATTTAATGTTGTTAAAGAATCAAAAAGATATGAAAAATTTTTTTTATTTTTTTTTCTAAGTTGCAGTAATGATTTATGGAGATTCTTTATAGACTTGATTTTTGAAAGTTTAGAGTATTTATCTGTATTCTTTTTTATACTATCATGAACTAATTTGATGCTCTTCTTATTAATTGCACTTTTAACAACTATATACCCATGTTTTTTAAAAAAATTATAATTTACTCTTGATATTTTTTTATTAAAAACAAATTCTCCATTTGTTTGGAAATTCAAAATACTCATAGATTCAACTAATTTTAAACAAAATAGTTTTTTCTTTAATTATTACTCATTAAAGAAATTATTAATAATAATTAACATAAAAATTTTTTTCAGTGCATAAATCAAGCCAATTGAGCTATTAGTACTGGTCAGCTGCACGCATTACTGCGCTTCCACACCCAGCCTATCAACGT
>MDSV01061916.1_pt1 | contig 30959 bp, 49 predicted proteins | sample 810851 | NCBI WGS metagenome assembly MDSV01 (sample SAMN05326640, study PRJNA326480) | marine metagenome | isolation source: seawater | place: Atlantic Ocean: North East | collected 2012 | reverse complement strand
CCTTGAGTTCTTCCCATGTAGTCCATAGTACCATTTTGGTAGAACCACTTAAGTTGATTATCCCAAGAAAGTTTCAACAAGTGAATGTTGTCATTTCCTTCATCTGTTACGTCAAAGATAATAAAGCTATATGAACTTAGAGGTCTTCCATCAATTAATGGATTCTCAATGTCATTAGTATTTAAATTATCAAATGCTGGATTCAGTACAAACTTAACGTTAGCTAAGAAAGGAATAGTAAAGCTTGTATAAGCAAAACCAAAGTCTAGATCCATTCCTGAACCTGAAACCGCTCCAATATCAGAAGCATTTTGTACTAGACCTGAACCATATACTTCATCAGCAATAGCTTTGTTGATAAGTTGCATTCCACCAATACCTGTTTGAACTATCAGGTTTCTTTGTGGATCTGGTCCTTTAAATTCTACTTTACCTTGATAGAAGTTATAAAGTTCAGATTTAAACATATCTAGTGTAAATGATGACTTGTTATATACTCTCTTAAATGAGTTATCTAACTGTGACCATAGACCTACTGATAGTCTGATATCATCTGGACCATCTTGTTTAATTCTACCACCTTTACCCCACATTAGGTAAGTTTCAATATCTGTTGCAATTTTAGATAAATGTGCTGCTTCAAGATTAGTTAAGAATGTACGTGTTAAACTTCCATTCTCAAATGCTTCTCTAGCACCTGCTTTACCCATATTAGCTACTAACCCTTCAATACTTGGTACTGATGGATTATTAGGATCAGTGTTAAAGTTTCTCCAAATTTCTGTTACAGGGACTGTACCATCAGCGTTTAATCCACCTTTGATCATTAAGTCTGCTCTAGAAGATATTGAGTAGTGTACGTGTGCCTCAGCTCCTCCTACAAAATTGTAGAACTCTCTGAAACCAGAACCTGTTTCAATATCAGAAAACCTTTCACCATATTCACCTCTAGCTGAACCTTTTCTAAAGAATTTTGTTCCTTTAGCAAGGTACTTATTGTCTAACGTAGCAGAGTTATTGTTGTTAACTAACTGTACTTGATAAACAAAACCATCACCTGCAGGTATAATATCATCTGCCGTAATGTATAATTCAAGACCGTTGTACTTGTCATATGTAATAATATCACCATGTCCAAACGCTCTTTTGTTGATCTTAATCTTAAAGTAAGTTCCATCAATACCTTTGCTTGTATTAGCAGGTTCAATGTCAGCTACAATATAAGGAAGATCTTGTGCAATAGGAGTCTGCCATTTATACTCACCTCTAGCATTATCCACAAGGATTGTATTCTTTCCACCAAATGATGCCATTTGATATAAAGGCATTTCCACTTTTTGTGTCATTGCCCATAAATCAATTGGTCCCATATCCATAGGCTCGGCATTGCCAAGCATCTGAGTAAGGTGATAAGAATCAACATGTGAACTAGCTTTGTAGCTTGTATCTCTTAGGAATATCCCATTATTTAAAACCGGAGTTGCCATAATTGTTCTTGTTTTTGATTGTTAATAATTAATTGTTACTATATATTTAATGTTTAAATTAAATTCGTTTAAATATGTTGGTTGCTCTTGGAAGTTTTCTTTTTGAACTTCTCTTTGTAGCTTCCTCATTTGCTTTCTCAACTCCTAATGAGGCATTTCCACCAGCATTAGATTGTTCAGTCTTAAGCTTTCTTACTGTTTTAGCTACACTCTTTTGAGCACCTTTATCCATTATTTTAGCTTTGTATCCTTCAGGATCCTGAAGAAGCCATAAAGCTTCAGATATTAATGTATAATTAGGTTCAACAAATTGATACTTTTCTAAAAGATGTCCTAGTAAATTAGTATTCTTACCATTTACAGACGCATAACTTGGTTGTACTAAACCATTATAAAGCATTGCTTGTGTCTTTCTATCTACTTTCACTTCACCCAGCTTGCCATCTTTTAATGTATCATATACATTCTTCATATATGCTTTAGATGCTTGTTCTTGTTGTTTCTTCTTCAACTCTTGTTCTTGCAATTTTTGTGCAACAACCTTTTCTTGCATCTTATCTAACTTAGGTTTAAACTTAGAAGCTTGTTGCTCTAATTTACCTAAGTCTTTCCATATTTCAATTTCTTCTTGAATCTCTTCTTGAGTACCATATCCAGTAGCTCCTAAGTATTCAGTTATAATTTTTTCTTGGTCCGTTTCCTTTTTGACATTTAGTTCTTTTGTTTGCTCTACTTGTCCTAAAGTTGTAAATAGACCTCTTAAATCCTTTCCTCCGTCAGCTACATATTTTGCAGCTATCTGAAGTTCTTGAGGTAAGCTCTGAAAAAATTGTTTAGGAGTTTCACGTCTTACTTGATTTGCTCTTTCATCTAAGTTTGCTTGTATTAACTCTTCCCAATCTTTTGCAGTATAGTCATCTAATGATTTATCATCATCAAAAGGAACTATCTTTTCATCATTAATTAATTTTGTAAAAACATCTGATATTCCACTTATGCTTTTTCTACCTCTTGTTTCTTTTTTCTTAACTTCTTCTGCTTCATCAACTTGGTCTAAAGAATCAATAATTTTATCTACATCTTCTTCTTTTTTCTTGACCTCATCTTTTTCCTCAGCAACGGGTTCTTTTGTTTCTACTTCTTTTTCTTCTATTACCTCTTCTTCTTTTTTATCTTCTACTTTATCTAAGTCAGTAGCATCACTAACATCAGGGTCTGCAAAAGACATATCAGACTTTTTATTTATGCCTGAAAATATATTTTTAGAAGGTTTTGATTCAGGTTGGATGATATCTTCTCCGCTGGGTGCAGCATTAAAAATTTCATCTATATTAATGTCCTCCTGTTGGACTTTGGTTTGGACTTGTTCTGTTGTTGTACTCATAATTATAGTATTGGTTTTACAATTGGTTTAATAAACTATTATCTTACATATATAATATAAGAAAATTAATTCTGATAAAATATAATAAGTTTAAAGAAAAATAAAGAATTATAGCAGTATATAGCTAACGTTTATTTTTTATCTTCAGAATTCTTTGAATCATACTTATTTTTGTTTTCTTTAGCTATTTGAAGTTTAGTATCAGCTATTTGTTTTTGTGATGCAATCTTTTCTCTTTCAACATCTAATCTACTCTTTTCCATTAAAGCTTTTGAAGAATTTTGTTCACGTTGCAAATTCATTTTTTCTTGATATTGTGTAGACTCTCTAATATCTTTCATAGCATCTTGATAATCAGACACTTGATTTTGATTTATATCTACCATAGATCCATATCCAGCAGATCTAATTTCAGCTAATGTAATATCATTACGTCTATCCTTTTCATTTTCTTCCATTTCAACTTGAAGTTTTTGCTGCTCTTCTTGTGCTTTAGCTTGTAGTTGTTGTTCTTGCATTTGACGTGCTTGATTCATTTCTTCTTTTCTTTGCTTCTGAGATCTAATCTCTGCATCTTTAAGAATATCAGTTACCTCTGCAATAGAATCTGCTTTAACAATATTACCTAACTCATAAATACTAGCACCAGTTGTATTATTACTTAATGCTAATTGCTTAAGGTTCTCTAATATAGCTCTGTGGTTAGTTTTAGTAGTGGCAAATACATTAAAATCTCTAAGTAATAGATCAGTACCATTTATAGAAAAATTAACCTTCTCAGCCTCTGTAGATATGTATTGCAATCTAAGACTTGGATTTGTACTATAGTAATGTTGTGCTAAGTCTGTTCTCATTTGATGAACTCTTGGCATTAGGTGATCAGAGTGCTGTACAAAATACATCTCTGTCTGTGCATAAGATTGTTGCATAGCTTGTACTACACCAGTTGCAGTTTGTGCAGATACAGCTCCACCTAAACGTTGTGGATTAACTCCTATAGCATCAAAGCACTGTTGTTTAAAATAGTTAGCTAATTGTATCCTAGACATTAATCTATTAGTCTGCTCCATGTTTAGAGTTTGATAATGATTAAAGTTGGTTGCATTCTCAGTATTAGTAATTGATGTATCAAGTGGTAACATTTGAAAATCTTTCATTGCTACGTATGCTTTTGCATAATTATTTTTACCCCAATCTTCTCCCATTGAGTGACGTGGTAAAGCATTTTGATCAAACATAATTACTGTTCCTAATTCATCTATTAGAATGTCTGCTATCTGGTTGTTAACCATATTGTAACCAACTTGATAGGCTTTCATTAAATCAACTAATGAAGTAGATCTAGTATTCCTATCAGAAAATACTCTTCCTTCTACAGGTAATTTACATCCATATAAAGAATTTTCTCCCTTAAACTGAAATGGTAACCTTCCTGGCTTAGTTCTATTAATCCCAATATAAATAGGATTTATATTATCACCCATTTGAGATCTCCACATTGCTGGTAAATTTGGACCAATTTTAACACCACCCCATACTTCATTTATCCATATCCAATCTATATGTTCTCCTTGTAATAAATTTTCTTTTGATTTATTCTTAAAAATAGAAGTATCATATACAGCTTTTTTTGTTACTTTAAATGTTTCATCAACTATTTCTTGCATTATCTCACCGTCCTCTTTTATACAAGTTAAGTGCCCAACCTTTCTTTGAGTTTTCCAATATATAGTAGCAACTCTCATTAGGTTACCTTCACCCCACATAGATACATCTTCTCCTTCATCTAAAATTTGACTGAGTATATCTCCACCTCTTGCTGGATCATTCCAATAGTTACTTACAAATCTTCTGTACGGTAAACCTGGCATCTCAGTATTCCAAGCATGTGATCTTGTAGGATCATAATATGCACCATCATTTTGGTATCCATTTACTTGATATTGTGCTGAACGTGCTGGATAAATTTTATTAAGTGATTTAAGTTGTTTTTCATCCATTAAGTATCCATATCTGTCTACAACATCTGATGCTGTCATCAAATCAACTTTACCTACATAATTTGAATCTGCTATATATCTTTGATCTGGAGATTTTTGATAGAAAGTTAATACAGGATTCCATAGCTCTACATCATAGTCATCTTCTAACATACGGAAATGCCAAAATTCTCTATCTGCAATAAGCATATCTCTAAATCCTCTTTCTTCAAGTTCTTGCATTTTGAATCTTTCTTCATCTACTGCAAGTTGATGGGAAGCCCACTCTTCAACCATACTTCTATAAGACTTACTAAAGAAGTCTTCTATTTCAGGTAATGATCTAATACTTTCTGGATTCATTAATTGTTGAGCTTCTTCTGATCCAGGATCCATACCCAACTCCATCATTTTACGTAACATTTTACGTTCTGCATCAGCTAACAATGACTCTTCTACTTGTAACTTTTTTTGTTCCAACATTTCATTGTATGATGCATCATCAACAGCTCTAAATTGTACTTTAGAATATCTTTTAGCAAACTCACCAGTTAATACATTAATTACATTTGGAACTATTGGATAAAACTTTAACTCTAATGCTGAATCATTTTCAGTAGTTAATACATCCATCATTTCTTTATAGTCATTATCAGGCTCAACTATATAATCTGATTTATCTATAATACCTTTGGCAAGTTTATAATTCTTTAAAAGTCTTCTTGCATTAACACGTAAAAATTCAATTCCTTGCAATTCTAACCAGTCAAGATTCCATGCAGCCCAGTCATCTGTTTTTTTAGAATAAGGTAAAAATTGTACTGGTTGAGTAAGATTAGAAAACGTAGGCCCTTCTTCAGCCTTAGCCCCGTTCTTAAGTTGCATTGCATTTAATACTCTCATTATCTGTAATTTTTAAAAGGTGATCTCTTAACCCTTTTATTATTTTTAAAATTTTTACGCCCAATATTTCTAAACGGACTATACTTTAATTTACTGAAATTTTCTGAATTAACCAAAGGTTTATCCTCACTTTCCCTACGTTTTGAGTAACCTCTATTAGCTTGTTGTACTCTTACAAAAGACACTAGTGCAGCAAATGCCACCAGTCTATCTACGTTTAATCCAGGATAATATGCAGACATTTCTTTTAATAACATTGGATCAGGTATTCTTTCTACTCCTAATGTTTGTGCTATAACTTCACCACTATCATCAGTATCTTCATTTATTACTTCTCTTATAAATTCTATAGCATATGATATTAAATGGCTTTTAAATAATGTCCCTGTATTCTTCCAACCATACTCTTGATATACTGTTCTATTAGATCCTAAATCTTTTAAAAATAATATTTGTTGTTTAGGTACTAAATACTTCTGTTTTTTTCTAGCAATCATATGTTGTATAAATAAAGAAATGTTATTTTCAACTAATGTCCATGCATTATACCATTCTATAATTAACTCTAATCTTTCATGAGTTTTATTTATATCATCAAATCTTCCACACCAAGCTGCTACTACTTTATCTTTTTCTATAAACTGTTCTAGTTCACCACCTAATGTTTCTCTTGTAACCTCTACAGCATTTTTATAAACAAATATGCTACATAAAGAATCTGACGTAGTTGTTTTTCCTTCTGACACAGGGTCAATAGATGCATAGTACATTCCAAATTGAGGTTTTGGAACAGGTCTTTCCCATACTACTATTGAACCAGACTTATCAATTTGTTTTTTATTTACTGGAAAATCTGTTATAGGTAATTTTTCTGTTCTTTTTGCAATAATCCCTGACTGATCCCTATCTAAGTGAATTAACTCATAAGGATATATTTTTTCTTCTACATTTTTTATTTGTCTAGATAATATACCTTGTGGGAATATAGATTCTTTCCTATATGCAAAAGCTTCAGCAATATTAAGAGGTTTCTGAGAAATTCTAAGTTGATATTGTTCTGCATTTAATTCATGTTTCCATCTAGATCTTTCAATGTTTATAGCTTCTATAGCTTCTTCTATTTGACTATTACCAAACTCATCTATGTATGGAGGCATAGACCACTGTTCAGGAATAAACAATCCTGCCATTCCTATGGTTCCATCTGCATCCATCAAATTTGTTTCTACTGCGTAAATATCATTATTAGTAGGATTTAAAATCATTTCTTTTAAAGGATTACATTGATCTAAATCACCCACTGATCCTGCTGCTATAAACATTCCTGTAGTTATCATACCAGATGACATAGCAGGACGTAAGTATTCATATGTTTCCATCATCTTAGGAGCAATACCCGCTTCTTCATGAAAAAAGTATGTACATGGTCCACCAACACCAGTTGTTGCATTCTTTTCAAAACTTGCACCCTGTATTTTAGATTTAAGCCCTCTAGCTGTTTTTCTATTGTTTACCTTAACTTCTATTTGTTGTTGCCATAAAAGTACCTTTTCTGGATTGCTAGGCCTATACCATGCAGTATGTTCATTTAAAAAAGTTTTGTATTCTTCTAAAAACTTCCATGAACCTTTGTCATTTATATAATCTTTTAATGATGCACCTATTTTACATATAGAACCTTCTTCAAACCAATATTGGTTTAATATCTTAGCCATATGAAAATATGAGGAAGCTATCTGACGTTTCTTGAGAATTGCAGAGTGTTGATTATTAAGTTCAGCAATGCATTCATATAATGCCATGTGATATTGTGCATCACGTACTTTTGCAAACCCATACTTTTTTTCTTCTTTATCAAAGATAGGTAAGAAGTTAAGCCACATGTAATAATCTCTAGTAATATACCAAACCTTTTTACCACTTTTGTATATAACACCTAATCTACATTTATTCTTTTGATCTTCCCAATATTGTGTAAAGTCTTTAGATCTAAATGGGCTATTGCAGTAATAACCTTCTTCATTAAAAATTGTAGCTTGTCTATTAAACTCTAGTGCAGTTTTATCAAAATTATATAAACCAGGCTCAGATAAAATATTTTCTAAAAAGTCTCTTAAATCATCATCTGATTCAAATTCAGTAGTAGTCCACTTACCTTTATTATATGTTGGTATTAGTTTACTCATCTCTGATTATTGCAAACACATCACCAGCTTGAACTAATAAATGTTCTTCTCCATTATGTTTCATTGGTGTTGGCATAGCATAATCAGCATATTGTACTATATCTCCTATTTTTATTTCTTTTACTTCTTGTCCTACTCCTACCACTGTTCCTTTGTACTCTTTTTTCTGAGCTATTTCAGGAATAATAATTCCAGAAGCAGTTTTAGTTGCTACTTTACTTTTTTGTAGTAATAATTTATTACCTACAGGTATAATTGTTTGTGCCATAATTTTGGTTTTTATAATTGGTCATAAGCTAATCCTGCACCACCACGTACAGAGCTTTCTTGTTCTTGCTTCATATCATTAAATGCACCTTTATATGAATTTCTTATTTGTTCAAACTTAGCAGCTGCATTAACTAGTGAGTTAATATTACCATCACGTCCATGCTCTATTTGAGTTGTTTCCATATATTTAGCTAATCTATCTAGCATAGATTTAATACCTTTATACGCTCTAAACGTAGGTGTTTGATATAGTTTTTCACACATATCTTTTGCATATCTAATCTTAGGATCCTCTAATGATTCTTCTAGTCCTATTTCATCTACTATAATATCTTCTTTCTCATGTTCAGGTAAATTAAAAAATGGGTTTAAATCTGGATTAGGACATGTCATATAAAACAGATACTGGTATACTTGCATATAACTGTCTTTATATTCTTCTTTAATTGCTTTTAAAAAAGGTAATGTATAACAGTGTTCTGTTAATACTACTTTATCATTCTGTATGTCAAATAATCTTACTATCATACGCTAGTACATAAATCATTACAATCCTTAGAATCTATATATGCTTTAATAGTATTATAACTATCAGTAACATAAATAGGTGCTAGCATTCCTTCAATAAATACTGTTCTTACTGGAGAAAATTCTTTAGCATCTGCATCATAATTTGAACCAACTGATAATATTTTATGTTTATCTACATAAAAATCAGCTGTTTGATTCCAACTCATTCCACTATTTATTCCTGTAGTAGGATCAATATTCATTATAGGAAAAGATTGTGTTAACGTAACTGGAGCAGGAGTATATATTGGTATTCTTGCCATAATTATTTTTTATTAAAATGTTCTTTAAATTCTTCATAACCTATTTTTAATACTATAGGTTCATGTTGTCCTTTCATTAGGACTTCTGTATAATCTTCTTGAAAGGCTTCTCTGCCTACATGAAAATATTGTTTAAAAAAAGCTATATCACTCAAATCTAAAGATATCAAAGTTAAACCAAAAGAAAAATCTGTTGGTATTTTAGATGTCTTAGATTGTATAGGTACAGCTGCTGTAAATTCTTTTAATCTCATTTTTTATTATCTTTTAGCCAGTTCATAATGGATCTTACCTCATCTTTTAAATAAGGCAGTTCATATATCTTAATATTTTCTATAACAGGTTCACCAGCTATATGTTCATTTATAGGATACCCATATTCATCTTCTCCAAGTTTTACAAATTTTACATGTTGAAGAGTTAACTTACCTACCTTAAGTTTAGGATTATGCTTTTTAATAATATACGCATAAATACTTAATTGTAAGTTATAATGATTTAAATTACAATCATCTAAATGACTTATAGGATTGTAAAGTTTTTTACTAATGCCTTCCCAATTAGTAAAACCTTTTTCTCTAATTTCTTTATTAGTTTTATAATCATTAATATTAACAACACCATTTACAACTTCTACTACATCTGCTTGACCACATATCCCAGCAGACTTCAAATATACTAAATGTTCTGGATATAAACCATTATCTAACTTTTGATTTGGTGCAATTTTAATACCATTAGCATCCTTAAGAGGTTTTATAATAGGTACTTCTACACCACTACGTTCTATAGTCTTAAAATCTAACATGTCACTTTCTCTTTGATCATGATACCAATTACCTAGCTTAATAGCTCTTTCTGTTTCACCATCCCATGCAGCTATGATCTCTTTAGGAGTCATACCATACCATTTAGATCTTTTATTTTTTGATGACTTCTTAGCTTGACCATCTCTATCAAACTTTGGTTTAAATTTACCCACTAATGATGTAACACTTAACCAATCAATTTTATCTTGATCAATGCTTTCATAAGTATGTCCATCTTCTTTAAATATTATTGCCATTATTATGCTATTGTAGTGTACCAATAACCAACTTCTTGATTAATTGGCATACTAATTATACTATCTTTATATATATAATTTATTTCCATTACTTTTCATTTTTTTCTATTTGTTTCAATACACTTACTTCTATTTCTTTATCTGGAATTACTGCTTCCCAAAATCCTTTAGGGCAGTCTGAAGAAAGAGATCTTACTTTTAATGATAAACTACATCCACAATCACTACAACATGGTTTAGTTGTAGATCCAGCTGCACAATTTTCACCAGTAGCATCATATAATGAGCACTGAATACATATTTTAAATCTTTCTGTAGCTACTGCCTCAACATGATCTTTCTTAAATATGTTATTCTTTAATCCCTCAGCTACTTGGTCTAAGTTTCTAAAGGCTCCCATTAATTTAGGTATATCAAATCCCATTTTTATTTTGTTTAAAATCTTTCTTTTTTAATATATCTTTTTCCATTTGCTCTAAAGCCTTAGACATTTGGATTATTTTTGCTTGAATATTTTCACTCTGTGCAAATCCTTTATATGTCCGTTTCTTTAAATTTCCTAAGATACTTTTATTTCTTTTTATACTATTTTCTAACTTACCTTTTCTTAAATAAAATGTTCCTAACCCATCTACTAATACCCTTGGAAAATCTAAATCAGATAATGTTTTTCTTAACTTTGCATAATAAAAAAATACAAAATCATCTACAACATTAGGATGTACCCCTATTTCTTCTGCAATACCTTTTTTAAATATTTTATGACTCTTTGGGTTCACTACCTAAAACTTTATAATCTAATAATACTATGCCGTTAGTTTGTATATTCATTTTTTTATTAATGCTAATTGTTTTTTTATTCTTACCATTTTTAATTAACAAACCTTTTTTTTCAGCTTTAGTTACAGCATTTCTAGCAGATTGTGGACTTTTAAATATTTCTTTTTCCACTAATTCTACACAAAATTTTGTAAGTTCAATATCATTTTTTTTAGATAATGCAGACAAAAAATTCAAATCAGAATTACTTATTAATATTTTTTCAAAGAAGCAATAGGTAACTATTTGATATCTTATAGAAGTATCTAATGTTCCTTTTACTTGCAACTCTACTTTATTTACTAATGCCATGTTATAAACTTAATATCATATCTACTAAATCTGGATGAGGATAACAATCACTCTTATCTTTCCTTACATTAGTATGTGTTAATAAACCTTTTACTTTACCATAAAATGCATCTTCTTGAAAACCAAATCCTTTATCTGGTCCAAACTTCTTGATAAATTGTTTTAATCCCAATCTAATATCTACTTTATCTCTTTCTCCTACAAATCTTAACCACTTTTCAGTTGCCTTAATTTGTTCTTCTGAATATGCATGCCACCATTTATATCCTCTAAATGGAACTTCTAATTCTATAGCTTGTGAATCAATACATTTAGAATTTACATAGGTTCTTTTATCATCAGTTAAATATCCCATATTACATATCTCTAAACCTACAGAATGTTTATTCATATATCCTGATCCTGTTCTACCTAAATGATAACCCATACAACCTTCTGGAAATGCTTGAACCATTGTGCCATCATAATCTAATGAACCGTTCCTGTGATTAGGTCCACCTAAAACAAATTCAGTTGCTATTCTCCCCCTTGTATCTCTACCCCAATGATCAATACACCTATATGGATTAGCATTACCAGCTGTATGATGTATAAAAATATACTCATTATTTACTGGCCCATCTACATATTCACCTTTAGGTAAGTAATGTTTATGAATAATTTGTTTGTAATTGGTTGTAAAATATTGAGAATAAATATCTGAATCCATATCTACCTCTTCTGGTATTGTATTTTTTAAATTAAATAGTAATATCCACATATCACTACTTACAATTCCTGTAACAGGTAGATCTTTATCTAACTGAAATCTCTCAACAGCTTTCTCCGTTTGTGGGCCAAAGTGTCCGTCTGCTGTTATACCTAACTTTGTTTGTAATGTTATTACATCTTTACCTCTATCTCCTATTTTAACTGGTTTCATCTATTTCATTTTTGATGCAGCACTCTCCATTGCTTCTTTAAATGCTTTCTCATCTGCACTAGGTTCTTTACCTTGTGAGTTTTGGGCAGCATATTGCTGAGCCATAAACATTTGAGCTTGCATTCTCTTTGCTCTAGCTTCTTCAATAGTAGCTAGCAGCACTTCATAATCTGCTTGAATTTCTAAATGAGGAATATTATCTTTATAAAAAGCAGTTATTTCCTCTCTCTTCTGGGTCATTTCCTCTTTTGTAAGTTGAGGATCTTGTGTATCTAATTCTGGACTAGTTGATTTTAATTTTTTTGCCATTTTACTAATTTTAATTAAACAATATATAAACAAAGATATATAAAAAGTTTAAATAAAAAAAGTTTAATAGATTTTTTTAAATTTTATTACGTTCTAGAATTTTAATTAAATGATTTAGTTCAGACGAACTATATACACGAATACTTGGTTTATCAGATAGGGGACATATAAAATCTACATACCATTTGCCATCAACTAGTTGGTCATTACCTACTGAAACAAATTCTTGATCAGCTACACTATATCCATAAAAATAAGTGTTTTCACCTGTATCAACTTTAGTGAATCCTAGTTTTTTGATAGCACCTTCTGTCATAACCTACCATTTTACTTTGTCTGCCCAATATGCAGCACTCATCTTTCCTTTTGCAATATTTTTACCGTGTCTAGCTTTAAAACTTTTACGTCTTGCTTTTTGTCTAGCAGATTCTCCTGCCTTTGGTTTGCCAGCTGTTTTAACGCCTTGTTGTCCAAATCTAATTAATTTAGTTTTGTCACCAACCTTAGCAACAACTACATGTGATTTTTTTGGATGGCTTGGTGTACGTTTAGGTTTATTATAGCCTGATACACCAGCTCTAGTTAACTTAGCATCTTTTTTCTTTGCCATAATTTATCTTTTTTTACCTTTATGTAAACCATGTTTAGCATGTTGTTTACCTTTTTTTGTTGCAGCTCTTTTCTTTTTATTTGCTGCTGCTAACTTTGCTCTGCCTTTTTTAGTTCCTTTTAGTTTAGCTATAGTCTTAGCAGGTGCATATACTTCACCAGTCTTGGAAGATTTTTTTCCACTAGGAGTTCTCCATTTTTGCTTACCCCACCTTGTTAAACTTTTTTGTTGTTTTGTTTTTGCCATTATCTTGTTGTTAAAACATGTAAAAGCCAAACTACTGTACCAAATGTCAAGAACTTCATAAGTCCTTTATCAAATTCAGTTACTTTTTTATTGTCTTTTACATTAACCGCTTCAAATAATGTGTCAGGAGGAGTTCTATCCCATGATGGTTTAGCTGGTGCACAACTAGCACCTAATAACAAAAGTGCAAACGATATTGATATAAATTTTTTACGTATCATTTTTTATGTATTTTTTGAATATCAAAACTTGCAAATAAACTAGCACCTTTGTGTGGCACAAATTTACCAGTGTGTTTCATTAGTTTGAATCCTGATCCTTTTTTCATCCAGTGAAAGCCAGCTGGAGCTTTAACTCTTTTCTTAGCCATTACTTTTTCTTTTTTGGTTTACCTTTAGGAATCATTTTTTCAATCTTAGCCGCTTGAGCAGCATGCATCTTAGAAGCATTTTTCAATTGCTTTACGACTTCTTTCATTTGTTTTATATTCATTACTTCTTACTTTTATAACCTCCACCAGCAGCTTTATACCTTTTAGCTAACATTTGAGCCTTACGTGCAGACCATTGTCCTGGTCTACCACCCTTACTACCAGCTTTAATTGAGTTAAATAATCTTTTACGCATTCCCGGTTTAGTGTAGTTACCACTACTATTTACGGTACTTTTTTTCTTTTTAGTTGCCATCTATATAATTCTCATTTGGATATAAATCCTTTAACATATCTCTAATAATTGCACACTTTTCATACTCTTCTTGTTCCGTGAAATGTATTATCATATTCTCTAGCTCAAATTTCTTTGGCCCTCTTTCAGGATCAAACGCCATGATTGCGTTATCTCCGTTCTTATAACTATTACGTAGAAGAGTCTCAAAAGTAATAGTCTCCGTCAATACGAGGTAAGCATTATTAAATGCCTTATCAAGAAGGATTGAGTTTTTTTCAGCCTCTTGTATTTTTTTCATTATATCATCTTCCTGCTCAAAGTTTTGATCTTGGGACATATCTAATAGTTTAAGGTCTATATAAGCAATATACGGATTTTAAATCTTTTCTAAAAGAGTTATTGGCCCAAATTGCCCCACCCTTCTAGCAAATTTTTTTTTGCCCCCCAAAAAGTTGTGTGTTTTACGTGAGCTAGAGGTTATATATTTCTGCTCCCCAGCTAAAGATTGTAGAGTGGGAACCCCCCTTAAATTACAGGAGGGTAATGTGTAGTCTGTAGTAACAACAAGTGTGCTATCCTAAATTAGAATAGTATACTATTGTATGTCAGACTATGCTAACATATACTACAAGATAGTGATGAGTGAGAGTAAGTATTTATTAAGTAACATACAATGTGTAACTACTATGTATAATATATTATAAGTACAAACTTTTATCTCATTAACCGCATAGATACTGTAGGATTTCTGCAGAATAACCTGCCTGAACATCTTGGCACTGTGAAGCATTTGCCCAAGTAGCAATGATGAAGTGTCAGTGAAGGATGAAAACAACGCTTCCTCTTGGCAACAAGTAAGGACTATACTAATGAGACTTAGTATTGAATGAGGGAAATAGAGATAGTAATTATAGGGGACTCTAACTACAGTATCTTTTATTCTGCTCACTATCTTTATGTGGTCTGCTCCCCAACTACAATTTGTATGCAATATGATATTGTATTAATTATAATTTTAATTTTAAGAACAGAAGAGCCAACTGATAAAAACCGGCACATTTTAATTATGGTATATTTTAGAAGATTAAGAATCAATGATAGCACACAAACTGCTACTATTATTGTAACTGATAAACCAATCAGTCAGAAACAAAACACTTTAGCCGGCTTTAAAGTTGGCACAAGAGTAGGTAATAACATCACCTTTGGAGTCTTGTCATTAATTGACCCTGAAACAAACAAAGTGATGAACGCATCTCATCCAACTATTAAAGCCTTGCAAAAGAAATTGAACCAAGGGGATGAAATGCCTAACTTCAAATTAAGTGATAACCCAGTAGTTGATATCAACACAGGGGAAGAAACATCACTTAAATGGGTAGAATCTGTGTAATCAGATGAGAAATAGTAACGGCTGTGCTTAAACGCACAGTCAGTTACTAATTACTAACTAATTTGTTACAATTGCTTGTAAATAGTTATAATTTACCTTTAGAATTAATTTTTTAATTGTAAAAGTGTGTGTGTAAAGCACAACACTACTCATCATTACCACAAATAACCACATTTTACCACTCAATAAAAATAACAGGTACTAATAATATAAATATAGCTAACACTACTGAGACAAACAATATAGTTACAATAGTATAGCTTGTCTCTTCCTCTATAGGATAATAGGCATAGTACCCGCAATATTGCAATCACCTTTTAAACCAATAAGTATGAAAATAATAATATTAAAGCCTGAGCAGTTTGTTCAGCATCGTAATAAAATAGGCGTAATCCTATTTGATAATCCTACACATGATACAGTTAACTTCTTTACAGGAGATATGTCTCATCGTGTATTGAACCGTAATCTAATTGGATCACCATCAATGGCTGATCTAGACTTAGAGTTACTTGCTAATGACTCGTTAAGATACTTGGCAATAGAGAATAATTTAATAACCGTATCTCATCAGCATGAAATAGAATTTCTTAAGTATGCTGATAGTTACAACTAAAACCACTATTATGAAAAAGAATATATTATATATATTATTAGGCCTATTTCTGATAGGTCCATTAGTGTCTTGCTCTTCATCCAGAGGTATGTGTAAGAGTAAAAAGAAACACTATAAGCAATCACAGAAGTGTTGGAATGCTAAAAAACAAAAGTATACAAGATGTTAAAGTCAATTATTAAATCATTAATTAAGATGTTATTCGTAGTCATATTACCACTAGTTGGTACATATGGCTTCGTAATGGCAATACCTCTTCTTAATTTATCATTGAATATATTAGCAGGCTCGTTACTATTAGGCGTATATGCTAATGCTATATGTTGGGTATCATTTATGAGTAATACTAGAATGTTCCCAAAAGTTACACATCACTTTGTACCAGTATTTGGATTTGCTATAGGTTTAGACTATACATTAGAGAAACCAGAAACAAGTTGGATAGTCCTGTTACCTTTCAATACATTTGAAGTAACAATACCTTTAAGCAAAACAGAGAAGTTTATTAGAAACTTTAAAAAGTAAAACGTAACCGGTTACGCACATAACAATACCAGTATTATATTACTATATAATCACACGTATTATGGCTAAGGATTTATGGTTAGGTGTAGTGGTAACCAGATCAGGTAGTAATCTCTACCTTTTTCTCATACTTGTTTTAGGTATGAGATGAACCCTGATTATTTTAAAAAAGAAAACATGAATATAGATAAAAATATTGTATCAAGACTAATTGCTAAGTTAGTTGATCCTCAGCAAGTATTTGCATCAGAAAATGCAGATCAAATAGCAGAGGTTATAATAAATAACATGGATGAACATGCACAAGAATGCATACTACATCTTATGTTAGCAGAAAAGAAGTATAAACCTGTTAAAATAGGAGACTATGTTATGTTTGAACCAGTAAGTTATCATAAAGGTTCAGAATATGAACTGGATGTATTAATAGATATGGGTTTAGATGCAGGTAATGGACAAGTATATGGTAAAGTTATAGGTGATTCATCATGGGGAAAGGGAGAGTTTAATCCTTTCTATAGTAGAATCAAAGTAAATGCACTGTATCATAATAAAGATAAAGAACTAAAAGAAGTGGAAGTAGAAGTACATCCATTGAAACTTAATAGAATAACTAAAAGTAAAATTAAATATTACAATAATGCCAAGACTATCACCAGAACTGATCAGGTCTGAATATAAAGACCATCAGATAAAAGGCCGTTTTGGCTATTATATGAATAATAAATACATGCTAAACAATATTAAATTAGCCGGTGAGTTAGATGATAACATGGCTATGTTAATATTATTAAAAGATCATGTATTTGAAAAAGAAAGATAAATATGGAATAGTAAACCGTTCAGTGATAACTGATCCACAAATAAGCGTAGGAGCTAAAGCATTATATGCTGTATTATGTTGTTATGCTAACAAACATAGAACATGTTGGCCAATGATTACTACATTGGCAGATGACCTTGGCTCAAGCCAATCAAGTATAGACAAGTGGATAAGAGAACTAAAAAATCATAAATATATAGAAAGAAAAGGTAGACAGCTAATAGTACATTAGCTATATTACTGCAATATTAATTTGAGAAAAGACTAAATACATTTAATGAATGTGTCTCAGCGTAGATTATATTATTATCTTTGATAGATGATAATTCAACTACCCAATGGCCGCATTATAGAATGTTCTTTAGAACAATACTTATCATTGACTGATGATGAGTATAAAGATCTAAATGGTCTTAGCTCAGCTTATACCAAGGATGTGGGTGACCCGTTTTATGCAAGCTTCTCTAAAAGAACTCCATTGAGAGAACTAGTAAAGGATGATTTCGTACAAGAGAATGAACCAGCACTAGATGAAATAGATGCTTTTGAAAAAATGGATGACCCGTATTTCCATTCAGATGATGTATAAACATCATTAATTAATTCACACTTTAAATTTTAAAAAATGCAAAATCAAGTAAACATCGTGGCTGATGACATGGGTAATGTTATACGCCAATCACAATCAAATCCAGAGTATGGTTATGTTAGATTACAACAAAACAGAGTTACTATTGGTGCTAACAGTTGGGTAAAGAACTCAAACCGTTCAACTTTATTATTAGGTAAGTTAGAGGATCTACAAGCTTTAGACTTAAAAGCTAATCAAACTCTACCAGGTAAAATCATTGTTAAAGAATCAGTAGAACCATTTAGTGGTAATGATCCTGACAGAGATTTAAAATACGCTGGAGATACAGGTATTATCTGTGCTGTAGATGGTCAACCAATTTATAGAAAGTCATTCTTTACAGCAGATGTATATGCTGAGGATGTTCTAGTAGCTCATGACAACGGTCATGCTATTAGAGAAGCAAACGGTATGGATACTAAAGTTAAAGCTAAAAGCCAAGCAACACCTGCTGAGGCATTTGGAATAACAGAAGAAGAAGTAGCGGAAGCTAAAGAAGAGGATAATGAAGATGTAATAGAGGATACTGACAATAAAGAAGAGCTTGTTGAAGAAGAAGCAGAAACTTTTGAGTTATAAACTCTAAAAAATAAGAGGAGGGAATAATCCCAATTTAATAATATTAAATGTTAACCTCTTATATAGATATGAGGGAACCCTGGAGTGCTAAGTGCACATGCACGGTAATTGTGAAGTGCTTAGTAGCAATTACCTACCAGGCCCTTGTATTTATAAACCACTCACATTTTCATTAACCCTAAAAAAACCAGTATGTTATCACAAGACCAGATTAAAAAACTGCAGCTTAATGCAGAAACATTAGAATTAAGCAAGCGTAGAGAACGTTATGAATATCTAGGATTATTACAAGAGTATCAACTTCATCCTCCAAGAGTGATACAAGAATTCAGATATAACAAGTTAAATCCATATCAACATTTTTTGTTTAAACGTGTATTACATGGACTTAATGTTTATAAACCTGAAGAAGTTAGAAAACTTCATTGGGATAAGAAGAGGAGGATATCTAGAGTATGGAAAAGAGCACAGAAAGAGCTAAATAAGTGGAAGCAAATGCTTTGTAATAAGAAAGTAAATGCTTATTTTAGTAGGACTTTTAAGAATTCACCACTAGCTCAGTATATTGCATCTATACCAGCAGAAGAAACTCTAGAAGATTACACTAATACAATGACATTCAAAGAGTTAGGAATAACTTATGAAGATGTGGTTCTTAAATTTATGTCTCTAGGTTTATTACCTAGGAACTATTTTAATATAAAACCAAATGGCTCTCAAAAAAGTCTCATCTAAAATGTCTAAAGTAAATAATGCTTATGCTAAACAGCGTAAGCAATATCTACTCAATCACCCGGTATGCCATGCAAAAATACATAAGTGTAGTTTGCATGCATCAGAGGTGCATCACAAAAAGGGCCGTGGGATTTATCATTTAGATGAATCTACATGGTTACCTGTGTGTAGAAATTGTCACATGTGGATAGAAGAACATCCACAAGAATCAGAAGAATTAGGTTACACTATAAAAAGAATATGAAAAAACCATCAGACGGGCAGATTAAAGCATTAGTATGGTGGACAATATTATTAATAACGTTTATCATATGGAAATCAATATACAGAATGATACAAGTATTCCAATGACAAATAGAGAAATTGTTCAAGAGGATGCTTTAAACATTGCAATAAAGAATAAAAGATGTGGATTAGGTATATCTATGGGCGTTGGTAAAACCAGAATAGCCATAGAACATTTATACTCAAACTATAATCCGCTTATAACAGCACTAGTTGTAATACCTAAGTTATCTATTAAAGATGCTTGGGAAGAAGAACTAAAAATTAAAACAAAATATAATCATTTAACTGATCATATCACATTTACAACATATCTATCACTAAACAAACATAATCCAAATGATTATGATATAGTTTATCTAGATGAGTGTCACAGTTTAAAAGAGTCTCATGAGACATTTTTATCACAGTTCAAGGGTAAAATCTTAGGACTAACTGGTACACCACCTAAAAATAGGAGCTCAGAGAAAGGTAAGATGGTACAGAAATACTGTCCCATGTTATACTTATTTGATGTAGATAGTGCTACTGAGTCAAAAATATTAAATGATTATCAAATAATAATACATGAGCTAGAGCTCTCCAAGCTACCTTCATTAAAGAAGAAGAATAAAAAAGGAGGGTTTTGGTATACATCAGAGCAAAAGGATTATAACTATGTAACGTCTAGATGTGCAGATGCTCAAACACAAAAGCAAATTCAGTTTGCTAGAATTATGAGAATGCGTGCACTAATGGATTATACAAGTAAAGAGAGCTATGTTAAGAGTATGATAAAAAATATGTCAGGCAAATGCATTGTATTTGCTAATACTCAAAAACAAGCAGACAGAATATGTAAACATAGTTATCATTCTCAAAATCCAAATTCAGATGATAACTTAGAGTTATTCTCTGATGGTAGGATAGATAAATTATCATGTGTATTACAATTATCAGAAGGTGTAACTATACCAAATTTAAAACAAGGTATTATTATGCATGCATATGGTAATGAAAGAAAGACAGCACAAAGAATTGGTAGGTTATTAAGACTTAATCCAACTGAGACAGCAACATGTCATATCTTATGTTATAAAAATACACAAGATGTAAGATGGATTGATAATGCATTAAAATCTTTTGATGAAAAGAAAATAAAATACTATAACCCTTTAACAAGATAACTATGGGAAAAATGAAACAACTCTTTATAGAAATAGTTGAACGTGATTTTAACGGAGACTATGATGCTTACACTGCTGATCAAGCAAGACAGACGTGTGAGGAATTTATACCAGATGAGGATACATTATGTCCTAATTGTTTTGGAAATGGATTAGAACGTAATGAATCTGAGGCAAGATGCGTAGGATGTGGACAAGAATTTGTGTATGTAGGACCATCATTAAGATTTAAATAATGAAAGGAGAAATAGAAATAGAAATAGAAGGTACACAAGTTAGCTTTCACTATACATATGAACCAGGAGATCCGGGAGTACATACATATCCTAATGGAGATCCAGGTTATCCAGGTACAGGTCCTGAAGTAACTATACATTCTGCTTATGCAGCACAACAAGATCAATTAGGTAAACTTGTTGATGTAGATGTATTAGAACTTATCACACCTTATATAGATCTGGATGATGTAGAACAACAAATAATAGAAGACAATGAAGACTGATTGGGAGTATATAGATGAATATAGGCGTAAGGATGGTCAAAGACATCAGCTTTATATAGAAGGAAAGTGGAGTGATATCCAAATTCCATCAGGTTGGACAATAGAATATAAGAAAAGAAAAATAGAACCAGACTTTGACTGGGAAAATGAAGTCAAAAACGCAAGGTAGTAATAGGGTGCCCACACTTTTAGTTTTTGTTTAGTTTTTAATTGTGTACAAATAACGTTTTCATAATAACAATAGGGCACCCATTATTACACCAATGAAACATTTCACTAACAACGGTAAAGAATATTTAAAAATGACTGAAGAAGATAAAAAATACAGACAAGGTAGGAGTAGATATAGAGTAGAACAAACAGAAAAGGTAGCTGGTTGGTCTATAATAATATGTTTACTTATTATATTAGTACTAGCAATATTTAATGCTTACGTATCATGAAAGATCAATTATTTGTAGAAGCACGTGTCAAAGACGGTGAATTACACTTCCCTATAAAAGCATTTGAAATAAAATTCAAGAACTTTCTCAAAGAACAGTCAGATGGAGTTAGACTGGACATATTTATAGGAGTGAATGATGGCAAGGGTAGTAACCCACAGCTAGCAAGAGTTCATGCTATGATTAGAGAGATAGCTAATGAAATAGGTCATACATTTGAGGAAGTTAAACTTCAAGTTAAACGTAGAGCAGGTTTATGCTTTATGAGAAATAATGTAGAGTACTGTAAGTCTTTTGCAAAGTGTGATAAAGATGAACTTAATCTAGCTATACAAGCGGCTATGGAAATAGGAGACTTTAGTGGTATGCAATTAAGATGATTGTACTTTCTTGGCTAGTTCAGCTATCTTAGCAGCCAATTCTTCAGGTATATCACCTGATTTAGCAGCATCAGTTATGTCTTTAATATCATCCAGTTTAATTTCTACTTCTGTAGTCTTCTGAATACCTTGATCAGCAGCTAAAGATTGCAGATACTGAGTCAAAGAAAATAAGCAATAAAGATCTGATTCCCACTCTTGTAATTTAATTTTAGGTTGTTTACCATCTGAATAATCAAACTCAAGCATTTCACGGAACTTAACAAATACTTCAGAAAGATTTGCTTGGTCACTTTCAGGTAAATTAAGAATATATTTAGTAGTTATTCTTTGAAGACCATTAATATATGAAGGATTTAGTTCAATATTCTTGATAGTCTTATCATATTCATAAGATGCAATAGTTTTAGTTCTTACTTCAGACATAATAAAATTTTAATTAAACAAATATAATATAAATTTATGGAAAAAATATCAATTGACATAACAAAGTTAAGAGAAAATGCCAATAAAAGCTTAGAAGAAAGCGGATGGGATGCAGTACTAAGCCCATATATAAATGGTTTAAACTTTGACTATTTAGTAAATAAACTAGTAGAAGAAGTTAATGCAGGTAAAAGGTTTACACCTAAGTTCAAGGATATATTTAATGGATTTAAATATTGTCCTTATGATAAACTTAAGGTAGTTATAGTGGGACAGGACCCATATCCACAATTAGGAGTGGCAGATGGTATTGCATTTAGTTGTAGTAACAAAGGTAAAGCAGAAAAGTCTTTACAATATATACTAAAAAAAACTATTGGTGATTATACTGATACAGGTAGAGTTATGTATACACCAGAAGAATGTGATTTAAGACGTTGGTCTAGTCAAGGTGTATTACTATTGAATACAGCTTTAACTGTAGAAGTAAACAAGATAGGATCACATTATCACCTTTGGAAATCTTTTATAGAGTATTTGTTTGAAGGATTAAACCGTTGTTGTCCAAACACCATCTTTATATTAATGGGTAAAAAGTCACAAGACTGGTCAACACATCTAGGTAACTCTAAAATCTTAAAGTGTTCACACCCAGCATCTGCTGCATACAGTGGTGGAAGATGGGATAGTAATGACGTATTTGAGAAAACAAATGAAGAGCTAATAAAGCAAGGAAAAGATTGCATAACTTGGTAATTTTTATTATCTTTATAACTAAATAAAACCAATTACAAATGGCTGATAACCAAACACTTACGCCTGAATTAGAAATATTAAGATTCAAGAAGAAGTTTCTAAAAAAATACAATCAACATCTATATATATTTACAATGAAACCTACTAGTGAAAAGACTGATATACATGTCTTTAAAGCAGTGGCTTGGGAAGCACTAGTAGAAAATCATCCAGAGTTTAAGTCTTTATTAAGCTTATCAAGTAAATGTAGAAAAAGACAGTTTATATTATATATGCAAGCAATGTCCTTCTTAGCTAAGAATGAAGGTTATAGCTATAATTATATTGGAAAGAGTTTAAATAGAACTCATGCAACCATATTAAATGGTGTAAGACAAATAGAAAATCAATTGTTTACCAAGAATAAAGCTTGTAAAGAAGCTTTTGTAAACATAACAAAAAAACTAGATAAATATGTGGGAACTGTTCCAAAAGATACTGAAGAACAACCTGACTCCAAATCAAACACTGATCCTATTTGGGATGAAGCAAGGCGTTTCCTTGCCCAAAGTCAATAAAGTAGATAAAGATATACTTGTTGAAAAAGGTTTTTTAATATTGGAAGAGAGTCAATATAAATTAAGTCCTATAGCTAAATCATTTGTAGCTAGATTGGATAATTATTTCATCAAAGCAAAAAAGAAAACAGATATACAGTTAATGGGTAAAGATCATTTAGATAATATCCATAGCTATAGAGAGATATTCCCTGCTAAGAAGTTACCAAGCGGTAAACCTGCAAGGAATAATGTTAAAGCTTTGAATGAAGCATTTAGATGGTTCTTTGAAACCTATGACTATGAGTGGTCAGATATAATAAATGCAACAAAAATGTATGTTAATGAATATAGAGACAAAGAGTATATGTATATGCAAACCAGTCAATATTTTATTAGCAAACAAGATAAACATAAAGTCAAACACTCAACATTAGCTGATTATTGTGACATGATCCGTGATGGAGTTGACACAGAAGAAGAACATTTTAAAGAAAACGTAGTATGAGTAAAACATCAGAAGCATGGGTTGGGCAATATGCAGCCTTCAATGAAGCTTTAAAGTACATGTACAGAAGATCTACCGGAGAAGAAAAATCTATATATACACCCTGGCCTAAGTTTAATGATGCAACTACAGATGGATTAGAATGGAACACATTAACTGTTATAGGTGGTAGACCTGGCTCAGGTAAAACACTGATTAAAGATCAGATAGTTAGAGAATCATTTATATTAAATCCTAAAGATAAGTTTAGGGTATTAGAATTTCAATTTGAAATGGTAGGTAGGACCTCAGCAATTAGAGAGTTCTCATCTATAACCGGTAAAACATATAAAGAACTATGTAGTGCTGGTAGTAAACTTAACTCAGATGTATTAAACAAATGTCATCTGTATGCAAAAGAAAGAGTTAAATATCCAGTTGATATAGTAAGTAGACCTATGACTGTTAATCAAATGAGAGAACAGGTAGATGCATATATGAATGCACATAAAGGAATACCAACTGTAATTACATTGGATCATACAATGTTAGTAAAGAGAGCACCGTATCAGAATAGCACATTAGATATGTTATTTGAATTAGGTGAGTTCTTTACACAAACTAAAAGGGAATATCCATGTTTGTTTGTTGTTATATCACAATTAAACAGAAACATAGATAACCCAGACAGAGCAATAGATGGTAAGTATGGTAATTATATACTTGAATCAGATATATTTGGCTCTGATGCTATGCTACAGCATGCAGATACTTTAATAGGTATCAACAGGCCTGCTAAGCAAAAGATTAGGTACTATGGTCCTGATAGATATATAATAGAGAATGATAGAACATTAGTGCTACACTTTCTCAAGGCAAGAAATGGTGATGCTAGAATGAGTTTCTTCAAAGCAAAGTTTGAACAAATGGAGATAGAAGAGATGCCTACACCAAATCAACAAGAAAGAAGATGATAAGCACAAAGAATATAAATAATAATAAGATGGGATTAACACCAGACCAACGCAAGAAAAAAGTTGCAAAATTAAGAGAAGAGCATGAAGATTACTTTCAAACAGAAGGTAATATAAATGCTTTATATATACCAAAGATGGCGTATAGACCATCAGGTAAAGATGAATTACATGTATCATTCTTTCCTAGTGAACTAGAGAAAGCAGAAGATATATACACTGAGTTTGTTAGTATAGATTATGATAGTGAAGATCCAAAAAGAACTTTATATCTACATAAGTATAATGCTCATTGGAAAGATGAGTATGAACTTATCACGTCTAGCTCAGGCTTTGTAAGACATATCATACCTGTAAGTAAATTAAAAGTTATCAATGATGTTACTAGTAGAGGAACACCTATTGTTGACTTTGCAAATCCAAATCTACCAGATCCTGACAAGGCCCCGGTAATTGAAGATCCACAAGTGGCAGCACTAAATGAGATCAATGAAACATTAAAAAAATTAATCAACGTAATAAAATCAATTAAGTAATGGCACAAAGTGTATTAGTAATTGCTGATTCAGGTACAGGAAAGTCTACCTCTATCAGAAATTTAAATCCAAAAGAGACTTTCATTATAAACATTGCTAACAAACCCTTACCATTTAAGGGATGGAAGAGCAAGTATAAGCAAATCAGTAAAGATAACCCAAGTGGTAATCTAACTGCAGCCTCCACAGCAGCTGGAATTGTTAAAGCATTAAAGCATGTAAATGACAAGATGCCTGATATTAAAACAATTGTAGTTGATGACTGGCAATATATGAGCTCGTTTGAGTATTTTGACAGAGCACAAGAAAAAGGTTATGATAAGTTTACACAGATAGCATCTAATCTTGCTATGGTAGCTAAGTTACCAAAAGATTTAAGAGATGATCTGACAGTATTCTTTCTAACTCATTCTGAAGATTCTACTGATATAAATGGAAACAGAAAAGTTAAAGCAAAAACTATAGGTAAAATGATAGATAATGCATTAACATTAGAAGGTTTGTTTTCAATTGTATTATTTGGTAGAGCTAAGAAAAATGATGATGATGGTCTTGACTATGGTTTTGAAACTCAAAACAATGGTGAGAACACATGTAAATCACCAATGGGTATGTTTGAGGATTTCTTCATCCCTAATGACCTGCAGTATGTCAAGGAAAGCATACAAAAATATGAAGAAGAATAATAATAAGTTAAATAATAAAAATTAAAAGTTATGTTAAATACGAAAGACATGTCTGCCGGGTCAGGCAGCATTAAACCAGTAATGGGAGTTGGTAATCAAAAAGTTAAAATCAATTCAATATCATTTGACCAAACACCATATGATGCAGATGCATATAATATTGTATTGCATGTAGAAACTGAGCCTGTAAAGGGAGAGTTTCAAGGATTCCTTAAGGATGTAAATAATCCTAACGGTCCTAGATATGATGGTCAAGTTGGTAGAGTAAGATACTCTCCATATCCATATAAAGATGCCACTCTTCCAAGCGGTAGAGAGATTAGCCGTGATACAGAAGTATTAAAGGCTATGGTATTTTTATCTGAAGTTCTAAATAAAAGAGAACAACTAGATGCTATTGAAGCAGATACAATTGAAACCTTTATGGTAAAAGTAAATCAAGCTTTCCAAAATAGTGACTATATCAATGCATGCGTTGGTGGTCGTGAGTGGGAAAACAAAGAAGGATATATTAACAATGATTTATTTCTACCTAGAATTAGTAAAGATGGAGTTCCATTAGAAGCAGTTGACAAAGAGAGTTCAAGAATGCTTCAATTTGATAGTAATAATACTAATCATTTTAGAAAGCTTCAGAAACAAGACTCTCCTAAAGCAGCTAGCTTTGAACCAGCTACAGTCTCAGGAGAAGACTTTGATTTATAATCTAAGTATACCAAAAGAAAGGGGTCAGTATAGTGCTGGCCCTATTTCTTTTTAATATATTTGGATTATGTTTAATACTAAAAACTTAGTAATTGAGGGATCAGATGTCCCTAGTTATTGGGTATTTCAATATTATTTAAATTTATCAGAAACACTTACTGGTCAAGATGTAAAGATTAAATCAATCTTTAATCCATCAGAAAGAACACCAAGCTTTTGCATTTATGTAGATAAATCTATAATGCAGTATAAGTTTAAGGATTTTTCAACTGGCAAGAATGGTAACAAGATAGACTTAGTTAAGCTTATGTTTAATTTAGAATATCCTGATGCTATGAAAAAGATTGTAGAAGATTATAATATACACGTTAAAAGTGGAGATTATAAAAATCAACAGTTCAAGCCACAATCAAAGTGGGAGATAGATATTATTAAAATAAGAGATTGGAATGCTGATGATCATAAGTTTTGGCTGCCATACAATATTGGTAAGTCATTACTCAATCATTATAATGTAAAGCCTGTAGAGTATTATAACTTAGTTAAAGAAGAGAACGGTGAGATTAAAAAGTTAACCATACAAAATAAGATATGTTATGGTTATTTTGATAAAGAGGATGAAGTATATAAACTATATCAACCTCATAGTCAGAGACACAAGTTCTTTAAAGTTAAGCCATATCTACAAGCATATGATCAATTAGAGTATAAACATCCTTATTTAATTATTTGTTCTTCATTAAAGGACGCACTATGTGTGAAGTCTATAGTAAACAATGTTGAAGTGCTAGCACCAGACAGTGAAAATACTATGATAAAGCCCCACATTATAGAGCACTTTAAAAAGAAGTTCAAAAAAGTAATAACATTTTTTGATAATGATGATGCAGGAATCAAGGCGGTGCATAAATATAAAACTATGTACAATCTTGATGGTGTTATTTTTCCTGAGTGTAAAGATATATCTGATGCAATGAAGGAAAAAGGACTTAAGCATGTTGCTAGCATACTTAAGCCATTATTAAAAGACATAATATCTAAATAATATGAAGAAATGGTTCATACCTGGTAACGTACCAAGTAGTAAAAACGGTAGAAGATGGACAGGTAAATACTTTATAGCTAGTAAAGCTGTAGTTAACTACAGAAAAATAGCTAAGAAGTTTTATCAAGAATATGCTGAGGAGTTTAAAGAAGAACTCCAAAAGTATGATTTGCCTGTATCAATAGGATTTGAATTTATCAGAGGCTCACGCCATAAGTTTGATTATATTAATCCAGCACAAACTGTGCAAGATGATATGGTTAAACATGGTTGGTTAGAAGATGATAATGCAGAGAATATTAATCCATACTTTATACAATATAAATATGATAAAAAAAATCCCGGAGTATGGATAGAAATAAACCCATCACAGAGAAAGAGTTTGACAGAATAATAGAGATGCTCCAAAGTAATGATCCACAAGATTTTGAAATGGGAATTGAAATATATAAAAACATGAAAGTTAAGCACAAGGAATTATTGAGCTTATTGATTGCTAAAATACTAGTCTTCAAAAAAAGAAGAGATTTCCAAGCAGCAATAAGTGCAAGATACCATGTAGATCAACTTATAAAAGAGCATATTAATCTTCATATTGAAGAGTTATGCCCAGTCAATGCAATCTATAAAAAAATATTTGAAAAGATATGATAAACATTCAAGAGCAACTTGCTCGGAGTACTAAAACATTAATATTTAAAGAGCCTTTTTACGGGCTCTTTTTAATTGGTATAAATAAACAATATACTGAGAGTATTCCAACAGCAGGTGTAAGTAAACATAATATAGGTATACAGCTTGCCATAAATCCACAGTATTTCTTTGATTTACCAGAGAAACATAGAGTGGGATTAATTAAACATGAGCTATTGCATATAGCATTAGGTCATTTAATAATGAGAAGTTTGTATTCAGATAAAAAGCTATTTAATATAGCAGCAGATTTAGAAATAAATCAATATATAGCATCAGACTGTTTGCCAGAAGGAGGATTACTATTAAGTAGTTTCCCTGAACTTAAACTACCTGAGAGAGCAGGTACTCGTAAGTATTATGAATTACTACAAGATGCAAAAGAAGATGGAACATGTCCATCCCTAGATAGTCTCATGGATCAAATGGATGGTACGTCAAGGTATTGTCACTGTACATGGGATGACATAGAAGATCTACCAGAAGCAGATCAGAAGTTGATTCAAAAGCAAATAGAACATCAGATGAAAGAATCAGCAGAACAAACAGTCAAAAGACATGGTAATATACCAGGTGAAGTACATGAAATAATTGATAGATTATTAAATGTACCACCACCTAAGTTTGATTGGAGAGGATACCTAAGAAGATTTGTAGGTAATTCTAGTGTAGTATTTACTAAAAAGTTAAGACGTAAATACAACAAAAGATATAGCCTTAATCCTGGCCTTAAAATCAAATTTAAAAATCATGTACTTGTTGGTGTTGATACAAGCGGATCTGTAAGTCAAAAAGAATTAAAAGAGTTTCATATAGAACTATGTCATATGCATAAAACAGGACATAAGATTACAGTTGCACAATGTGATACGCAAATTAATTCTGTAAAAGACTTTAATCCTAGAAAAGATTGGGATATAAAAGGTCGTGGTGGAACTGACTTCCAACCAGTAATAGATCATTATAATAAAGGGAACTTTACAGCCCTTATATACTTAACAGATGGTGAGGCATATACTCCAGAAAACTGTCCTAAGAATACCTTATGGGTTCATAGCAGTAACTGCAGGATTAATGAAGACTTACCTGGTAAATTAATACAATTAAATTAAAATAAATGGCACAAGTAAATTTAAATATTCAAGAGTTGAAAGACTTTATAAATCATATAATCACAAACAATAGATTCTTACAGTCTAATAGTAAAGGGCCTGTATCAGTAGAAGTTGTTGGTGAATCAGGGATTGGTAAAACTTCAGCTGTAGTAGAAATAGCAAAAGATAACAAGTTTAATTTTGTTAAGTTAAATCTAGCACAGATAGAAGAGATAGGAGATCTAGTTGGTTTTCCTGTACGTCAGTTCCAAATGTACAAAGAAAAAATAGTTAATACTGCACAGTCAGGTGATTTAGCTATGGTAACAGCAACACAAAGAGCAGCCGGAGCTAGTCTAGCTAATCTAAATACAACTACCACAAAAAAAGTTGGTCAGTGGGTAGATGAACTTGCCGTTCAAGAGTATCTTAAAAATGGATACAAAATAACCGGTAAGAACAGAATGTCTTATTGTGCACCAGAGTGGATTGCAGATAAAAAAGAAGGAGGCATTCTATTATTAGATGACTGGAACCGTGCAGATACTAGATTTATACAAGCAGTTATGGAATTAGTAGATAGACAAACGTATATCTCTTGGAAACTACCAAAAGACTGGCACATAATTTTAACTTCAAACCCAGACAACGGAGACTATATGGTTAACAGTGTTGACTCAGCACAGAAGACTAGATATGTAACCGCTAACTTAAAGTTTGATGTTAATGTATGGGCACAATGGGCAGAGGAAGCAGGGATTGATACTAGATGTATCAACTTCCTGTTACTTAACCCAGAGTTAGTAACACAAGAAACTAATGCAAGATCTATAACTACATTCTTTAATTCAATATCAAGCTTTGAATCTTTTGAAGATAACCTATCAATGATTCAAATGATTGGTGAGGGTAGTGTAGGAGACGCATTTGCATCTATGTTTACTACTTT
>MDSV01046080.1_pt1 | contig 30962 bp, 18 predicted proteins | sample 810851 | NCBI WGS metagenome assembly MDSV01 (sample SAMN05326640, study PRJNA326480) | marine metagenome | isolation source: seawater | place: Atlantic Ocean: North East | collected 2012 | reverse complement strand
GCCTCCGCGAGCGCCGCCTCCAGCGCCGCGCGCTCGTCGCGCTCGGCAACCCTAGAAGCCGCGCGGTCGCGGGCGAGCCGCTCGAGCTCCAGCGCGCGCCTCGAGTCCGCCGCCGCCGCGGCGAGGCGCCGCCACGACGCCAACGCGGCGCGCGCCGACGCCGTCCGCGCCGCCGAGCCGAACTTGTCAAACGCGAAATCGCGCGCCGCGCGCGACGATCGCAACCGCCGCGCGAACGTCTCGCGGTCGAGCTTGAGCTCAGCCTCGACGGACGCCGAGCGCGCCAGCGCTTCCCGCGTCGCCTCGGCCGCCTCGACGGCTCGCGTCTCCGCGGACTCCGCGCGCGTCCGCATCGCGTCTAACACCGCGTCGAGAACCTTCCGCCGCTTCGCCAGTTCCGCGGCGACGCGCGCCTCGAGGATTTCCTTCTCTTCTTCTTCTCGCTTCGCCTCGCGCCGACGCGCCTCAGAAACGAAGGTTGACTTCTCCGCCTCCCACTCAGCCTCTCGTCGCGCGAGGCGCTCGGCGGCCGCGCCCGCGGCGTCCGACGCCGTCGCCGCGGCGGCCGCGTGCGCGTCAGCCTCGCGCCGAGCGCGCGAGCACTCCTCGATCGCGCGCGCCGCCTCGGCGAGCGCCGCGTCTCGCTCGCCGGCGAGTCCGCCGTTCGAGCTGTCGTCTTCGCTTTCCGTCTCGGAAGGCGTCTCCGCGTTCCGCGCCTCGAGTTCCGCGGCGTGCTCCAGCGCGGCCACCGCGCGCGCGCACTCGCGCGCCGCCGTGACGTCGAAAACCATCTCGACGACGGTTCGAACCGCGTCCGCGTCGAGACCCGGATCGACGTCGTCGTCGAAAGGCTCGTCGCGCGTCGAGTCCCAGTCGTCATCCGCCGCGTCCGCCGTCTCCCGCGTCGCCGCCACCGTCACGAGCGCCAGCGCGTTGGGCTCCGGGGGCGCGTCGCCGTTTTCGACGGTATCTGGGTTTTCCGCGAGGTCGGCCACCGGCCTGGGCGTGACCCGCAGCTCCAGGCATCCGCCCGGGCGCAGGACGCCGCGATTGGGCGCTACGTACACCTCTTCGTGTCGCATCGCCTGCACTCGGAACCGCAACGCGTGCGTCGCGCTCGGGTTCCGAGCCCACAACGACGCGGTTGGAAAGATCCAGCCCTTCTCCTGGTCCGCCACCGCGCAGCTCAGCAGCGAGCGCGGGAACGCCTCCGCGCGGAGGCGCTTCGCGGTGTCGTCGACGCCTTCCGCGTCCCGCGGCGCGCTCGTCGAAACGACCGAATCGGCATCCTCGGACCGGCCGTGTCGTCGCGTCTCGCACGCGTCCCTACCCTCCTCCGAGAGCGCGTCGCTCTCCGCGTCGCGGTCGCGTCGCTCGTCCGTCGCGGATGCACCACCGCCTCGACTCTCGTCGGCTCGCGCGGGCGAGGGCGGGGCGGGCGAAGCGACCGCGACGTGCAGGACGACGGGCGCGATTTCGTGCCGATCCCTTCTCGGAAAGGAGGACTTGTACGCGGCGTAGGCCGCGTGCGTCGAGGCATCGCCCAGCGGCGATGCGCTCACGGGCTCTTTCACCTCTTCCGCCACCTTCTTCTTTCGGGGAGAGAAGAAACGCATCTTCCCTGGGGAAAATAGCCCCATCGCGCCCGCTCCACCGGCGACGCCGCGTCCCCAACTGTAAGCTTGTCAATGCGCGGAAATCCTCAAAGACGCGTTGTTACATCACCGTGACGTCAAATCCAAACGACGCGTCACTTCGGCCTGTCGCATCCCGCGCGATCCGTGCCGCCATGTCCCTCCGCAAGCTCGCCGCCGTTGCGACGCGCGAGGTGGTGCGAATCGCGAGCGTGGGACCGCCGCCGCGTGTCCCCGGACCCGCCAGCGCGGCGTTCGTCCAAACAGGCGCGTTCGCGCGGACGAGCCTGCACCCGCACGTCTTCGCCCGCGCCTCCGCGGCTGCGGGGTCGCGCGCGGCGCCAGCGACAGCCTCCCTCGCCGCGCTTCGCGCCTCGCGCGCCCTCCGCGCGAGCGCGCGCCACGGTTCGAGCAAGGCCGGGAAGCACAAGCTCGCCGCGCCCGCGCTGCCGTCGTCCACGCCGCGCCCCTCCGGCGCGGCCACCGATGTTCGCTCCGCGCTTCCCACGCGCGCGTCCGCGCAGAGTCTGCACCTCGCGGTGGAGAACGCGTACTTGAACTGGGTGCGCAACGGCATCACCGCGACCGCGCTGGGGATGGCGTTCGTGCACTTCCGCGTCGCCACGGACGACGCCGAGTTCTCCATCGGCGGCGCGGTCGTGCAGACCATGGGCGCTTTGTACGTCGCTCTCGGCGCCGCGTCGTACGTGTCGTCGGCGTTTTTTCTCAGGAGAGAGCTCGCGTTGACGACGGCGGGCGCGGCGTGGTACGCGGCGAACGCGGTATGGCCGCTGGCGATGTACGCGACGGGCGTGCTTTGCTTGCTCGACTGGCACCCGACGTGGCTACTGGCGCTGCTCGCGGCGAACGCGCAGTACCTGCCGCCGCAGTGGCAGGACCGCTGTCTTCGCGTGGTGGGCGACAAGGCGAGAAGAAACGCGAGCGCGAGCGCCCGGCCCGAGCGGCGCCGAGCGTCTGCGCGAGACGGGAAAAGGACCCCCGCGCGGTCGTGGGGGGAGTCGTAGATACAGTAGCGGACGCGCGTGTACACATCGCGCTTCTTTACACGAAAACGCGTCTCTTAAATACGCGCGCGTCGTGTGACACGCGCTCAAAGCTCGCGCGTCGTCACGACTTGGCCACGGCTTTCGTGATCTCGGCGATCTTCTCGTCGATGAGCTCGATGACGCGGTCGGACGAAGAGTACGCGCCCGTGGCCATGAGCTCGGCGCGCTCGTTCACCAGACGCCTCACCTCCTTCTCCAGCGCGCGTTTCTCCGCGAGAGACGCGGCTGTTATGGGGGCCTTCGCGGCGATCGTCGGTTTCGTCTCATCGGCCTTTTCGGTCTCGTCGCCTTCGCCCTCGCGCGGCGGCGCAATCGTCGCCGTCGCCGTCTCCGTCCGGCTCCCGTCCGCCCGCCCCCCCGCTTTCGCGTCGCCGTCGCCGCCCCGCGCCCGCTCCTCCTCAAACTCCCGCGCGCTCGCGAACAGCGCCTTCAGCCCGGACTCGCTCTCCATGGACCACGACCCGGGAGAAGCGGAAGGCGCGGGCGCCGAACCGGAAAAGGCGGAGGTTTCCTTCGCCGTCGGTTCGCGCTCCCGCGACGACTTGGCGCGCGCGCGGCGCGACCGGAGCTGGTCCAGCGCCGCGCTCTTCTCGCCCTCGCCGGGCCGCGCCCTGGCGGGGCTCCGGGACGGCTCGCGGCTCTTGGCGGGGCTGCGCGTCGCGACGCCCGCGGGCACGAAAGGGACCGCGCCCGGCGACGCCGGCGCCTTCTGGCTCTCGCGCCGGGTTTTGGCGGCGGCGGCGGCGGCGGCGTCGCCGCGCGCCTCCGCGTCGAGCGCCGCCGCGCTCTCGCGGAACTCGCGCAGAAACGCCTCCGGTTCTCTCTCCGTCGCGTCCGCGGCGTCCGCGTCGCCGTCCGCGCCGCCGAACAGGTCCGTCGCGAAGTCCGCCGCGCTCGGCGCCGGCTTGGGCGGCGCCACGCCGCGCAGCACCCTCGGCTCGCGCGGACGCGCGTTTTCATCCCCGCCGTCGCCGTCGCGCGCGACGCTCAGGTTGGCGAGCGCGGCGCGCAAGTACGTGCGCTCGCGCTCGAGCGCGACGACTTGCTTCGCCATCTTCTGGATCTGCGTCTTGAAGCGGTCGCGCGACTTGACGGCGTCGTGCGCGGTGCGCTCGGCGTCCGCGCGGCGCTGCTGCAGCGTCGCGATCTCAGCCTGCATGCTCGCCTCGGAGGACTCCAGGTGCGCCTTCTTGTACCCGTGGAACGCGCGCTCCACCGCGGCGGCGCGCGCGTTGGCCTCCTCCACGCACTCGGCGAGCGACTCCGCCCTTCGCTCGACGTCGGCGGCGCGCCCCTTCTCCATCTCCAGCTGGTGCTCGCACTCCTGCTGCAGACGCCGCACGGCATGCTGCGCCTCGGACATGCGCTGCGCCATCTCGCGGCGCTCCGCCTCGCGGCGCACGCTCAGGCTCTCCTCCGCGGCGATCAAACGGCGCTCGCGCTCCTGCGTCGCCGCCAGCGCGCCGGCCAGCCGCTTCTCCGTCGCCGCCGCCGCGTCCCGCGTCCGCCGGTGCTCGGCTTCCCGCTGCGCCTCGCGGCGCCGCCACTCGCCCTCCAGCGCCGCCATGCGCTCCGCCTCGCGCGCGCGCATGGAGGCGGTCCACTTCGCCTCCTGCGCCTGCTTCCACACCTCCAGCTCCCACGCCACGGCGTACTCGCGCCCCTTGCGCAGCGAGTCCATCGAGGCCAGGCTGTCCGCGACGCCCGCCTCGAACGGCGGCGCCGCGTCCGTCTCGCCCGCCGCGAACGACGCGCGCCGAGGGCTCGGCGCCGTCTCCCGGGAGGCCGCGGCCGCGGCCGCGGCCGCCGTGCGCTCCATGGACGCACGGAGCGTGGTCGCCTTGACCACCGCGCTCGGCGCGCGCTCGGGTTTGGCGAACCCGGTCGGGTCCCGCGCCCGCGCGACCGAGGAGGACGGGTCCGCCGCCGCCGCGGCGGCGGCGTCGGCGGCGTCGCCGCCGGCGAAAGTCGCCGTCGCCCGCGCCGCCGCCCACGACGGCGCGGGCCCCTTCTCCGCGAGGCTGAGCACCACCCTCAGGTCGCCCACCTTGACAGCCTCGGAGTCCAGAAGCAGCGCCGCGCGGGGCGCGCCGGGTGTCTCCGGGTCCGCGTCCGACATCACGGGCGCGTACCCGTCCAGCGTGGGCTCGCGCAGCAGCGGCGCCAGCGAGACGGTGGCCGTCCCGAGCAGCGCGTCCGCCGCGTACGCGTCCTTGTGCCACACCTCCGCGGCGACGCGCGGGCCCGCGGCGAGCGCCGTCGCTAAGGTCATGACCCCCGCGCTGAAGTCGACCTTCCCGAGCCCGTTCTGCAGGATCGCCTCCGAGGCGCGAGCCACCGCCGCCGGCGGGTTGGTGCGCACCGGCGTCGCCGCGGCGGCGCGCGACGCGCCGCCGAGCGACGCCGCGTCCAGAAGCGCCGCCGGCAGGCTCAGCTTGACCACCACGGACGCGGTCGGGAAGGGCAGGCGGCGCGTCGACTTGAAGCTGCGCACGTCCGCGGTGAGCGTGAACAGGTGGGGGGTCTCCTCGGGCGCGACGCCTTTCGTCGCCGCCGTCTCCCGCGCCGTCGAGAGAGGCGACGGCGTCGCGCCGGCGTCGCCGTCGGTCGCGGCGCCCGCGCGGGCGCGATCCGCCGCCGCGTCGGAACCAGACGGAAGGGACGACGCGTTTCCGTTCTCTTCCGACGCGCTCTCCGGCGTCACCTCCGCGAGCGTCGCGGAGACGCGCACCTCGGGCGACGACGCGCCCTTGTCCGTCTGAAACGTCGCCGAAGACAGCTTGAGCCAGGCGCCGGCGCGCTCGCCCCCGGGCGCGTCTTCCAGCGCGTTCTGCTTCATCGTGCGGATGTCCACCACGGCCCAGCCCAGGCGGCGGTGGTCGTCCGAGACTGTTCCGGGAGGCGAAGCAAACGGTTCGTGGGGAGAGGAGGGGTCGGCCGGGCGGTCAGCACTTGAGCGCGGACGGTCGGGAACGGGGCGCGGCGCATTTAAATGAACGGGAGCGCGCGTCGGCGGAGGCGCGTACCCGTGAGCTTGAGCTTCGTGCCCTGCGCTTGCAGCCTCTTAATCTCGCCAACGCTGCGTTTCCACGTCAGCGCCGGACCGCTCCACACCGGGGTGGTGGACAGGCGCGTGAAGCCCGTGCCGTGCTGCTCGTCGTCGAACACGCCATTCACCTCGAAGGAGGTGTCAGCCGGGAAATGGCGTCCCTCGTGCACGAGCACCTTGAGCTCGAACACGGGCGCGCCCACCTCGGCTCCCGCCGTCATGGCGACGAAACGCTACAGACGTAAAGTAAGCCGACCTGTCGCGCGCACGGGGAGGCGTCGTGTGCGCCGCGCTCCGCGCTTTGTGCGCGCGCCAACCCGCCGGCCCGTCCAAGGCACACACCAATCGGCTCAGAAATTTTTTTGAATTTGATCTTGGTATCGGTGTACGGGCGCTTCCGATGGTCTATTCTTGAGTTAAAAAGAACGGCAGAAAAAGCGCCGTCGTCTCACTTCGGCGGACCGACATCGCGACGTTACAAGAAGTTCCCCTCGATCTGCCCCTTGATCTGCCTCAACTTCTCGATGACCTCCGGCTGCATGAGCTCCGCGGCCTGCCCCGTGATGGACGCCTTCCCCTGCTGCTGCTCGTACGCCTTGAGCACCGCGTCGATGGTGGTGAGCAGCGCGGGCGCCTCGCAAAACAGAAAATCCTCATCCTCGGTGGTCAGCTCTGGGCCGGGCGTGAACGCCTCTTCCAGACCGTTCCTGATGTCCCTCGGGTCGTCCCCCACGGCGAGCAGATGCTTCAGGATTCGCACCTCCTTGGGCTGCTGCCTGCCCATGGTCTCTTTCATCTTGAAGTACAGGTGCGCCATCACGTCCTTCACCTCCTCCTCCACCATCGGCGACTCCTTCACCGACATGTACGCCTTCGCCGCCGTCAACACCAGCGCCGGGTCCAACTTGCCCTCCACGGCCATTTCGTCGATCTTCTGGTTCATCTCCTCCAGCGTCTCCACCTGTAGGAGCTCCTGGAAGTTCTTCGCCGCGTTCTCCAGCGTCTCCGTGTCTTTCGTGGCCTCGTCGAACGCCTCGCAGATGGACAACAAGCGGCTCGCCAGGCGCGCCAAGTCGTCGCGCGCCTCGTCGGCGGCGGCGTCGGATCGACTCTCCTCGTCACGCGCGTTCTTCATGTCCGACGTCGCGCGGTCGTTCGGCGCGGCACCCTCGCTTCGGGAGGCCGCCACGACCGCCTCCGCCTCCGCCTCGGCGTCGCGCGACGCCGCGCTCCGCGTCGCGCTGGTCGACGCCTGGTCGCGCACCAGCGCCTCGAGCTTGAACCGCAGGAACTGGAAAAACTCCGTGGTGAACTCGGCGCGGCGGCTCGTGACCATGCCCTCCCACATCTCCTCGTCCGTGTCCTGCACCTCCGCGAGCAGGTCCTGGTACGTCGCCACGCGCTCGGACGTGCCCTGCATCAGGCGAAGCAGGCGGGAGAGCCGGAGCATCTCCTCGGGGTCCTCCTCCTCAGCCGCGCGCACCTTGAGGCGCGCGAAGAAGCCATTGCGAAGCGTCGGCCAGCGCTCGCTCGACGCGAGGAGCCCGATCCAGTCCTCCTGGTCGCGCTTCAGGAAGATGTTCGCGAGGTTGTCGAACATCTCGGGCGAGCCGCTGTCGGGGTCGTCGCCGCCATCCTGCGCGACGCTCTCCGCGGCCTCCACGGAGGCCTCTCCGGAAGACTCGGCGGCGGCGGCGCGACGCGAAACGGGGCGCCCGGACGCGGGCGGCGGTGCCGCCGCGAGGCGGCGCGCGCGACGCACGCGCGCGCGCGGTGCGATCGCGGTGCTCGCGACGCGACTCATGCTAAACGCATCGGCCATCGTCCCGGTGGAGGGGGCGGGCGGGGTGTTGTTGCGGCGGCGACGCGACGGTCACCGCACGTATCCGAGAATGTCTCGTTCTCCGAGACGAGAAAAAAAAACCAGCAATCCGACGTCCGAGACGAGCGAGAAATTCCCGTTTTGGGTTGGGCATTGGGCACTTGAGGGCGCGCAGTCGGCGAGTCGCGTAGGTCTGGAGTGTTCCTCGCGTCGTGACAAACCATGGGCGGCGGTATCTTTGGGTCCACGACCCAGCCCTCGTGGAAAGGCCGCGCCCCCCAGCGGTGCCCCACGCACGTCGAGGATCCGTATCGCGAATACATCGTGAAGGAATCGAAATGGCTCGACTCGTTCATGGAACGCGAGCTCAACCCGCCTCCCGCCCAGCCCTCGTACGACGTCACACCGCCGAACAGCCGGCCGGGCACCGCGACTCCTCACTTTTCGAGCACGTCATTGCGTCCGAAACCGGGCGAAGGCGCCATCGTCGCCGTGGGGTGCGTCCCCGCGGGTCCGATCGACCCGATGCCCGAACCGCCGGCGACGAAGATGGAGCGGCGAGCGCGAGCCACCGCGCTCGTCGCCGCCGCGCACCGCGAGCGTCTGCGCGCCGCGGGCGTGAACGCGCGCGGAGTCGCGGACCGGGGAGCGGGCGCGGACGCGAACCTGGTGCACGCCACGAGGGCGTGGCAGGCGAACAAGACGCTCAGGCGCGAGGACGCGTTCGTGACCATTCGGGAAAAGCAGCGCGCCGTCGACGCCGCGCGGCGCGGCGCGACGCGCTGCGCCGCGGGCGGGAAAGCGCGCGCGTCCGCCGGTGGCGCGTCGGACGGGAACGCCACCGCCACCGCGGCGCGCGACGGAACAGGAAGCGCCGGGAAAACGGGGAGGCGCGGTGCCGCCGAAATCGGCGTCGCCGAGAGACGAACGACGACGACGCGGAGCTTTCGGACGTCCACCGCGGCGTCTTCAAAGCCGCGCACGGCGGCGGTTTCCGAAGTGAACATCGCTGCGCGCGCGACGGGCGCGCCGGGCGAGCAGAGCTCGCCTTTGGTTTTGAACCTGGACCACCTGGAGGATAGCTCCATCGAGGTGCTCCTGCACGAGCTGCGCAAGGCGAACAAGGCGGTGGCCGCGGGCGAGGAGCCGCCGGAGACGTACGCGGCGGCGGCGGCGGCGCTCGCCGCCAAGGAGAAGGTAAACGCGCGTTGACATCTACGCGCGCGCGCGAACGCTCGCAACCGCTTTCGTCATTCTCATAACATCTTCGCCTGGGACTCGAACGCCGCTCTTCTGCTCCTATTCTCCGCGGCGACGCGCGCGGCGCGCCTCGCCGCGCCCGACCCGCTCTCGGCGCGTCTTTTGTGCCACGCCTTGTACGCGACGCGCGCCGCCGCCCCGACGCCGACGGCGACGTACACGCGGCTCATCCAGCTCTGCAGCTTCGCGAACTCCTCTGCCTCGGAGTCCACCATGGACGAGCCGCGGCCGTTCTTCCAGCGCGAAGCCGGCTTCTTCGCGGCGGACGAGGAGGAGGAGGAGGAGGAGGAGGACGATCTCGACGACGCGCCCCGAAGGTGGGGCGCGTCGTCGGCGCCGTCGAAGCACCACCCCCCGTCCGCCGCATCTTCGGACACAACGTCGTACCCGGCGGCGACGCACATCTGCGTGCCTTTTCCCTCGCCTCGCTCGCGGGCGGTGCCCGCCGCCGCGTGCTCCTCGCCCATCCAGTCCTCCAGCCGCGCGCAGATCGTGTCGCTCGCGCGGCACGGCACGACGCGGCCGAGCGCGTCCTCGGCGAAGTGCTCCTCCGCGCACGCGCGGAAGACCGAGTCGCAGACGCGCGCGCACACCGGCGTCTTCGCCGCCACGCCCGCGCGCGGGTCGCACACCGAGCACTCCAGCGACGTCCAGGCCTGAGAGGGGGTGAGGGTGGAGGGCGAGATAGGCGGCGCGGGCGGCGCGGGGAGCGGAGGTGGCGGGTGAAGGTGAGCGCGCGAAAACGCGACGTCGACGCGCGGGTCGACGGAGGAGGCTTTTTCTGAAAACGTTCGTGCGCATATTTGCTCGCGGGAGAAGAAAACCTCGCGCGATCGCCTCGCCGCGGACCGCGAAGAGGCGCGTCTCGCGTACCTCTCTGCACCTCGGGGAGAACCCGTTCGCCTGCATGTGTGCCACCACCCTGCGCACGCCGTCCGTCGTGCCCCGGTCGCAGCACGTGCTCCGCTCGTACTGCTGGCAGAACGTCAAGCCGCGGTTCTTCGAGGGGGGCTTGCCGTGCGCCAGGAAATCGGGGTACCCCGCGTGCGACACGCACGTGGGCGCGCTGGACTTGGCGGCGACGCCCGCCAGGGACACAGCGATAAGCGCCGCGACGAGCAATCGCGCGCGAGTCGTCCCGCAGTCTGTCATGCTCCCGCGCGCCGTGTCCTCTCCCGCTCTCGCAGCACCCGACGCGGGGCGGACTCATGACGAGAACGCGAGAAACGCAACACGTGGTGCGGTACCGAAGCAGCCTTCGGTACCACACACGCACCGATCGCGATTCGGGATTTCGCGATTCCAGGAACCAGGATTGGCGAATGAAAATCCGTTACTCATACGAACGTCACGCCTCGCGACGACGCACGCGCCCATCGGCACACGCGGAGGTCACACGAGGCACGTCACGCGCGACTGGATATCTCGAGTGCCTCGCGCTTGACTCCGAGGCGTTGGATTCGGACAGCTCGCGTGCGCCCTCGAGAGACGATGGCGTCGACGGCACGACTCGCATCGTCGCATCTCGCGCACGCGCGCATCGGAAATCGGCACGACACGTCGTCGAGAAGCCCGTCGACGTCCGCGTCGTCGAGTCGGAGCCGCCTCCCCTCGAGACCGCGCGCTCGAGGCGTCGGCGGCTCTGACGGACGCGGCGGAGGACGCGCGCGCGCTCGCTTCGCGCGCGCGCGCGCTTCCCCCGACGACGCGTCGTCCGCCTCCGGCGTGCTCCTCGAGGCGCCAACCTGCGAGCTGGTGTCCAACGAGGGCGGGAAGTTTTCTTTGGTGGGGGAGATGGTTTTGGCGTGCGACGCGGATTCCATGTACGCCATGCTCACGGACTACCTCGCGTCGCCGCGCATATTCTCCACGGTGGACTCCGCGACCGTGGACGCGATGGACGACGGGCGGCTGCTCGTGCAGCAGAGCTGCCGGTGGCGGTTCCTGGTGTTCGGCGGCGCGTTCCCGTGTCAGCTCGCCGTGTCCGAGGCGCGAGACCGGCGATACATGGAGGTGGCGCTGCACAAAAAAGGATTCATCCGCGAGTTCGAGGGGAGCTGGCAGGTCTCCGAGGAGCCCACCGGGGGCGTGCGCGTGCGCCACACGCTCGCGCTGCGCCCGGCGCTCACGCCGCCGTACGCGCACAAGATCTTCCTCAAGCAGATCCGCGAGATTCTGCAGGATGTCGAAAACGAGGCGGCGGCGTGGAACGGCGGCGGGTACGCCGCAATGCGCCGCGATGCGCCGCCGGGCGACGACGCGCCCGTCGCGGCGGTCGCCGACCGCGCGCTCACTTCGCCGTGACGCGACGAACGAATCGCCATCGCGCCTCTCGAGCGCGGACTCGTCGCCAACACCGAAAACGCAGTCAGTCACCGCTCTTTTGTAACACCAGAATTGCGCGCCGCGTCGCGTCCGGAAGGTTCGTTCCGCCGCGCGCGCCTCAGTCAACGTCGCCGCCGCTGTCTCTCCGCGAGACGCGACCTCTCGATGGGACTACCGGAGTATACTACTACAACAGACGCTCGACTCGGTCGTGCGCGACGTCATCCGCGCGCGGCGATCTCGCAGAGCTGCAGCGACTGGCCGGCGTAGAAGCGCACGTCGGCGTCCTCGTCCGCCTCCAGCTCCGCCAGCGTCGGCCGGATCTCCCCCGCCACCGCGGCGGCGTCCAGGGTCGCTGCCACCTCCCCGAGCGCCTTGGCCGCCCCGAACCGCACGTTGGGCACGGCATCCTTCGCCGCCGCCTTGAGCGCGGGCATGATGTCCCGAAGGCACGTGTCCTGTCCGGTGACGTGCGCGAGCAGAGTCATGGCGCGCACGACCGCGGACCTGTGCAGGTAGTGCGGGTTCTCGGCGAGCGCCGTGACGCGCGGGACGACGTGCGCCGCGGCCCACTCCGGGCCGAACGCCTCCGCCAGCTTTTTCAAATTGACGGCGGCGGCTTCGCGGATGGTGTACACGCGGTCGCCCAGCCAGCGCAGGCACAGCTTGGTGAGCTCGCCGTCCTCGCCCTCCGCGTTCTTCTGGAACAGGAACGCCGTGCCCATCTGGCTCGCCAGCAGCGGCACGTACTCGATGATGGCGAGGCGCACGCGCCAGTGCGCGTCCTCGGCGAGGTCCTCGATGGCGGGAAGCAGCTCGCGCGCCAGCAGGTCCACGCCGATCACCGAGTTCACCTCCTCCAGCTTGGAGATGATGTTCAGCCGCACCTCCGGGACGTCGTCCTTGAGCAGCGTGAGGAACACCGGCAGCAAATGCTCGATCGTGCGGTCCTTGCCCATCGTGGGCGCCAGGCCCATCACCACGGACGCCAGCGCGGCGCGCACGTGCTGGCTCGCGTCGCCCGCCAGCTCCTTGACGCGCGGCACGATATCCGTCGTCGCCGCCTCCGGGCCCACCAGCCGGCACAGCTCGCTCGCCAGCCCCGCGCTCGCGATGCGCACCTCCGCCTCGCCGTCCACGAGCAGGCGCTCGTACGCGCTCACCAGCTCCGCGCGCGCCGTCTCCGCGCCCACGCACTCGCACAGGTCGTACAGCTGCTTGGCCACGGCATAGCGCACGCGCCAGCTCTTGTCGGCGACAAACTTCTTCGCCGCCGGCACCATCTCCGCCGCGCACGTCTGCTTGGGCAGAAGCCTCCCCAGCGCCGCGCAGTCCTCCACCACCAGCAGACGCACGCTGTCCTGCTCGTCCACGGTGAGCCGCCGGAACAGCTCGAGCATCTCCGTCTCCACGTGGCGCGCGTCGCACGCCGCCGCGAACGCCCCCAGGTGCTGCGCGGCGGCGCGGCGCACCATCGGCGTCTCGTCCCCGCACAGCTTGGCGTACTCCGCGCGCATCTCGTCGCGCGCCGCCTCGTCCCCGGCGCACACCTCGTACGCCGTGGCCATCAGCCCGCACGCGGAGACGCGCGCGGAGAACCAGTCGCCCGCGGCGAGGCGCGCGACGAGCGGCGCGAAGTGCGCCTTCGCGCTTGCCGGAGTCGCGGCGCGCGCCACCTCGATTGCGGAGCGCGTCGCCGCGTCGCGCACGGCGGTCTCCTCCACGGACGCGAGGTTCTCCAGCGGAGGGAGGAGCGCGTGCGCGTGCTCCGGCCCGCCCACCAACGGTAACAGGTTGACCATCTCCTCCGCCACCGCGAGCAGGCACTCGTCCTCGTCGTCGTTCGCGTCCGTCAAGAACGGCACGAGCTCGTCTCGCGCGCGCTTGGGGCCGAGCGCGCGCGCGATGGTGGTCAGGCGCCGGATGGAGTTCAGGCGGAGCTGCGTGTTTTCGTTCTGCCGAGGCGCGACGAGGGAAGGGCGAAGGAAAGCGAGGGGTCGGACGGGTCAGGGACGGGCGCGTCGGAAAACCGCGGGCGGCTCGAGCCTCGAGCCTCGAGCCTGGAGCCCGCCCGGGGGCGAAAAGCCCGGAGGCGGATGGCGAAAAGGCGAAAAGCACCGACGTCGGACGGAAAACGGACGACGTCTCGGTCGCGTCTCCGCGCGCGTCCCGCGGCGTTCCGCGCGTCGCGGAACGACGCGGAGCGCTCGTGGGACGTCCCCGGTCCGCGTCGTGCGGGATCGAGGCGCCCCGACGCGCGTCGCGTCCGCCACGCGACGCAGATCGCGGCCAGCGATCGGTGCGGTATTTCGCGAGCGCGGTGTTCAAACCCGACGGGCGTGCGCGACCGTGGACGCCGGAAACGGCGCGGCGTCGCCGCCGCCGGGCGTCGTCGCGTGTCGCGTGCCAGTCGAACACGCACCTTGAGCTCATCGATCAACATCGCGACGTCGAACAGGTCGGAGTCATCGGACGCCATGGTGCCCGCCGCGGACGGATGCACGAGCGACTCGAAGTGCGCCAAGCGTACAACGGGTTCCGCGGAAAGGCGCTCGCGTGTCCGAGCGGCCCAGAGCCCAGAGCCGTCCTTTGAGAACGTTTGAAGTTTGAAAGGCAAAAAATCGAAACGAAAGCGGAACAGCGGTCTGTTTGATACGCGTTTGACCGACGAAAAAAAATGAACACGATAACCGTCGCTCGTCCTAATAAGTGCCTAAAGTGCTACGCGTGTCTAGTACTCGCCGTTCCCCTGCTGGTGCTGGAAGGCTCGCACCTCGTCCGAGAACTTCTGGGACAGGTCGCTCACCTGTCGGAACGAGAGAGGGACGGGAGGGGGAAGGTGAGCCGCGGCTCGCGAGGGGGAAGCGCGCCGCGCGCGAGACGACTGTCGAAACAGCGTAACTATTCGGGCGCCGTTTCCGTCGCGAGTCGCACCTCCGTCCTCAGGTGGTCCACCGCTTCCGTCATCGCCTGCATGGGAGAAGAGTCTTTGTTGGTGTGGACCTGCGGGTTCGGCGACGCGGAACGCGTGTCAGTCGTCGTCGATGGACGCGAGACGCGGGGAGGAAACCCTAAAAATGACACATGTTCGAGGAGACGGAACGAACTCGCCCTGGGGGAGACGCGTCGCGGTGCGCGCGACGCGGTGAGAGCGAACGCGCGCGTCGCGACGAACGGTCGCGCACCTTGACGACGATGCGGTTATCGGAGGGGTGCGGCACTTGGTACCCCGCGAACACCACGTTGGGGTCGCGGTGCAGCTGCATGCGCACGGTGTTTCCCAGCGTGTGGTCCTCCTTCTGCACGATGAACGTTCCCGCGTTGGAAACCTTCGTGTCGCGCGTGAAGGTGAGCTTCCGGACGCCCTCCGGAAGCACGAACTTCTCGGCACGGGAAGGCTGGTTCATGGTGCCGCGCCGTTTCACGCGCTCCGAGTGCTGGGGGAACGCCCTGTGCGCTGCGGAGTACGATCTGGGGGCGATCTACTCCGCGGTCAGTACTCTTCGCAATTCTGGCGCGCTTCGTCGGGCGTGCCGGACAGCTGGAGGGCCGGTTCGTCTCACGGTTTTTCACACTTTAATGCAATCGAAGCGGAAAAGAGAGCGGAAAAGAGACGTTCGCGGGTACGCGACGCGCGCGCTCGTCACACGAAAGGACTCGTCACGACGTCACCACAAAACAAGGCTCATAGATCCTCGCGCCCCGAGCGCCCGCGCTCGGCCATCTCCACCACCAGCACGTGCGCGCCCTTCGCGCCGGCAAGCAACACGACGTCGGCTCCGGAGGAAAACTCGGCGGCGTCGTGCCGTTCGAGCGTCGCCGCCGTTTCGCTCCCCGCGTTCACCGCGAACGCGCCCTCGACGCACAGCATGTACGCCTGCCTCCCCGCGTTCGTCGCGAACGGAAGCGCCACGCCGGGCGCCAACTCGGTGACCTTGATGCTCGCGTCCTGGTTGATCTGCACCGGCGCGGTCCCGCCGTCCTTCCCCGCCCCCGGCACGGGGCTCACCGCGGCGCACCACCTGTTCGCCATGTCGTCCCGCGAGAACGAGTGAGAGCCGTAGTTGGGCGCGAGGCCGCCCGCGTTGGGGGTGATCCACATCTGGATGAATCGCAGGGGCTTCGAGCTGTCGAGGTTGTGCTCGCTGTGCCGCACGCCCTTCCCCGCGGTCATGAACTGGATCGCACCCCTGGTGAGCGTCTCGGACGTGCCCATGGAGTCCTTGTGCGTCAGCGCGCCCTCGACGACGTACGTACAGATCTCCATGTTGGCGTGGCCGTGCTCGCCGAAGCCCCGCTTCGGCATCACGAGATCGTCGTTCATCACGCGGAGCACGCCGAAGGAGTCGTTCTTGCTGCTGGAGTATTCCGCGAACGAGAAGTGGAACCGAGACGTGAGCCAGTTGGGGGCGGACCAGCCCCTCTTGTCCCCGCTCGGGTTGGCGGGGTTGCCGAACCAAGACGGGTCGGGCTCGGACTTGAAGAGCTTGTGGTGCGGGACCTTTCGGATCGAGGCTTTTCGGTCCACCGTCATGACGGCGTTTGCCGAGACAAACGAGGGCCGCGCGAGGCTCGTGCACGCCTTCGGAAGTGCGCGCATGCGTCGCCGGCGCTCGGAAGTGCCGCTCTTCGAAAAGAACATTATTGCGTCGACACTCGAGTCAGAGTGTGAAAAGGACACGTGTCCACACTCCTGTCTGGATGTCTGCTTGTTCGACACCGCCGTTCAACCGAATTGTTGTGTCATCGTCAATATCTTCGGAACACCTTCACGTCCCTGCAGGTCCCGGAACCGCCACAAAAACCCCGCGCGTCGCTTCAACGTCCGCGGCTCGCCGCTCACTCAGATTGCAGGCGCTCGCGTGACCGACTCCGCGCGCAACACTCCCGGTCCTTCGCCCAGTCCCCGGTGAAATTGTTACCTCGCAAACGCCTCCCCCCCAAAGTCCCGATGAACAGAGAGAGCCCCGCCGGGGCGGCGGACCACTACCGCCCCGCGTGCCCTGGCTTGTACGCCACGAGCGCGGTCGGTGACGTCGAGACGGTGTTCACGCCCGCGCAGCTCCAGAAGATGGACTTCCACGTGGAGTGCCACCTGTCCACCGCGTTCGTCACCGTGAAGACTACCTGGGTGGTCCCCGGGTCACTGCTGAAGTCTGACAAGAACGACGGCAAGAAGGGCAACATCACCTTCGCCATGCCCGTCACGGAGCAGACCACCGTCACGGGCGTCTCCGCGCAGATGTCCAACAAGCGCTTCGCCTCGGGGGTGATGCCCAACAAGGACACCAAGAACATGAAGGGCACGCGCTTCGGCCGTAACACCGCCGCGCCGCTACCCACGCACCCCGAGCTCTTCGCCATCTCCATCCCGGGCGTGCCCGCGGGCGAGACCGTGGACGTGCAGGTGACGTACTTCACGCCACTGGACTTCGAGAACGGCGCGTACGTCTTCCGCGCGCCCACGCGTCTGCCCACCGGGTGCGTGGCCCCAAACACGCCTCTGACCAAGGTGCTGTCGGTGATGGCAACCGCGCGTTCCGCGTACAGCGAGCAGGTGCAGGTGATGTCGCCCACACACCCTGTGACCCTCGTGCAGGCGGGCGCGGGCGTGACGCAGGTGCAACTGGACCCCATCAAGCGCGAGAAGTGGCAAAACACCGAGTTTGTGATGGTGATGCCCGTCTGGGGCGGCGACATTGCCGCCGCGGGCGTGCAGCAGCCCCCAGCCCCCGGCGATCCGGACGCGAGGCACTCTTTCGCCATCGCGATCGCGCCGCCCAAGCCCCAGGCTGTGAACCCGTTCCCGCGCGACGTGATCTTCCTGCTGGACCGCTCGGGGTCGATGGGCGGTGGGCCGATGGACGCCGCGCGCGCCGCGCTCATCGCTGGCCTGAAGGACCTCACTCCGAACGACCGGTTCAACATCTGCGCGTTTGATAACCTGCAGATTTTCTTCGACCAGGAGGGGCTGACGAAAGCGACGAACGAAGCCAAGGACGCGGCGCTGCGCTGGATCAACGTCAACTGCCAGGCTCGCGGGACAACGGACATCATGACCCCCCTGGCCCGTGCGCTGGAGCTGTTCTCGGCGCAGCCCAACCCCGGGGCGGTGCCGATGGTGTTTGTTATCACGGACGGCGCCGTCGAGGACGAGCGCGAGATTTGTACCTTCGTCGAGCGCACCTTCAAGAAGGGCGGCGACGACCCCGCCGCGATGCTCCCTCGCGTGAACACGTTCGGGATCGGGCGGTACGCCAACCACTTCTTCCTCAAGATGCTGGCGAACATCGGGCGCGGCATGAACGGCGCGGCGTACTCGCCGGAGACGGTGGAGAAGAAGATGTTCGAGCTGCTCCACGCGTCCAAAACGCCCATCCTGACCAACATCGCCGTCGGGATCCCGCAGAGCGCGCAGGGGGTTGAGATCCTGCCCTTCCCCGTGCCCGACCTCTTCGCGGGCGCGCCCGTGATGATCAGCGGCAAGTGTGCGGGCGGCCTGCCCCCAACGATCGAGATCCAGGGGCGCGTCGCGGGCGGCGCGGTGTGGCAGCGGAGCATCCCCGTGGCGACGGACCTGCAGAACAACGCGACGACCATCCCCCTGGACAAGGTGTTTGTGAAGCAGCGCATCGACCTCATGACGGCGCGCGCCTGGCTGACGCAGGAGCAGCACCTGGAGCAGCAGGTGATCGACCTGTCGCTGAAGCACGGCGTGCCGTGCGCGCACACCAAGCTCTGCGCGTTCGAGATCTCGCTCAAGAACGAGACGGCGATGAAGAACCAAAAGGCGAGCGGAGGCGCCGTCTCCGTCGCGAAGTTCGCCGTCGGCGGCGCCGCGGGGGTGATGGTCATCGGCGCGATGGCGGGCGGCTTCGGGGACGTCGGCGCGTCGCTCTCCAACGCCGGGGGGATGATCGCGGGCGCGGGAAGCATGATCGGGAGCATCGACATCGGCAGTTTCGACGTGCCCGACCTCTCCTGCATCGCCGATTGCGCGGCGGACGCGCCCTGCATCGAACCGCTCGTGGCGTGCGTGGAGCCCCTCCTCGGAATGGCAGGCGAGTGCGTCGGGGTGGTTGGCAGCGTCGTGGAAGTCGTCGCCGGCGCGCTGACTGGGGGTGACTGATTCGAAAGAAACTCGCGCGACACGACCCTCCGCGCGCGCGTATCGCCTCGTGCGGGGTCGAGTCCGCGTGCGCGCGCGTGTCGCCTCTCATCGTGGCTCCTGCGAGTGAGGACGCGCGCTCCTTTCGCGTCGGACGAAACGCTCGTGTATCATACATTTTCAGAGTTTATCTATGTCGCTAGACTATAGGGCTGGGCCGGGCAAGAGCTTCCCAAAAAGCGCGATTTCACCAATTGATACTGGAGACGAACAGTGAAGCGTCTATAGGACTATATCAATACCCGTACTTCTCCATCTCGAGCGCGCGCTCCATGACGAGCGGCAGCGTCTGGCCCGCCAGGCGCTCCACCTTGACGCTCGCGAGCGCGTCCGCGCGCGTCTCGCCTTTCGTGAGGATCGCCACCGGGACGTTCCGGCGCGCGGCGTCCCTGACGAGGCGGAACGCGCTGAACGTGGACACGGAGGAGCCGACCACGAGCACGGCGTCCGCGCCGTCGCTCGCCGCTTTCGCGGCGCGGTGCGTCGCCGGCTCGACGGAGTCGCCGAAAAACACGACGCGCGGCTTGAGCGGCCCGGCGCCGCACGCGCGGCAGTCAGGCACGACGAAGGTTTCGTACGCGGCGGCCGCGAGCTCGACGTCGCCGTCCGGTCGAGTTTTGTTTTCCGAAAAAGACGTCTCCGAAACCGCCGCCGAAACCGCGAACGCCGGGTTTGCGTCCCGCAGCTCGAGCTGGAACCGCCGTCGATGGCGCACGTCGCCGCAGGCGACGCACACCACCTCGTGCGTGGTGCCGTGCAGCTCGAGCGCGTCTTCGCTGCCGGCGGCGTGATGCAGCCGGTCGACGTTCTGCGTGATCAGGCGCCAGACCTGGCCGCGCCTCTGCGCGTCCGCCAGTGCGTAGTGCGCCGCGTTGGGAACCGTGCACTCGGCGAAGCGGCGCCACCCGACGAACGCTCTCGCCCAGTAGCGCGCTTGCTGTCTTGCACCTTTCAGAAACTCCTGGTGCGTCATCGGCTTGAACCCCGTGGAGTACGCGCCGTTGGGCGAGCGGTAGTCGGGGACGTTCGACTCCGTGGACACACCCGCGCCGGTGATGACCAGCAGCCGCTCGGCGCGCGCGACGAACTCGGCGAGCGCGTTCACCTCCGTCACCGTGGGCGGGCCACACTCAGGGACGGTCGGAAAACTCGCAGAAGGTCGACTTGTGCGCTTCTGCGACCCGGGGCCGATCTTGGCCGAGGCGACGACGAGGCCCCGGGCAAGGAGGGGGGCCGCGGACATCGCGCCCGCGCGAGACGCGTGGCGTATCGAGCGCACGGCGAAGACGCGGCGAGGGCGCTGTCGGCGCGGATCAGTCACACTCCGCGCGCGGAACGCTCTGACGTGCTGACCTGTGGGCGTACAGGAGTAAAGCGTTTCGCCGACTGGCCAGCTGCTGGTGGCCTCGCGCTGACAAAATGCGGTGCGTGCGCGGTTTGTGTTTTTCGTCATTCCCAATCGCGGGGCCGCACCGCGCGCGGGCTCGGTGCCGGTGGCGGGCGCGCGGGCGGGATGATCTCGGACAGCGATTCCGAGAGCGACTCGGACGGCTGCCTGGTGTACAAGACGGTGCGGCAGGTCGAGTGGTCGGACGACGACGAGCAAAAACCGAAGGAAAACGCGGGCGCGGGCGCTCGACGCGCTCGAGAGGATGACGATGACTCGGACGAGGTGGTGTGCGCGACGTCCGCGCCCGCGCGCAAACGCGCGCGCACGGCTCGAGCTGCCACCACCTCGAACGCGGGTGTCGAGGTGGTCGAAATCGAGGACGAAACCCACCCCTCAGCGGCGGACGCGTTCCTCGCCCCCCCTCCCGCGAACGCTGGAGGGGGCGTCCGATCGACGGACGTCGCGACGCTGGAGTCGGTGTTTGCGTCGCGGCGGCGGATGGCAGAGCTCCGCGCGGTGGCGGCGGCGCCGGTGGAGGCGCCCGAGGCCGTCGAGCCTCCTCCGAGCGTCGCTGCAGCGGGAGGGATGGGAGGAAACGCGTCGACCTCGGCCGCGGCAGTCGGTGGGAAAACTATCGCCATCGTTTTCCAGACGCCGCGGGGCGCGCGGTGCGAGTGGTCGTGCTCGGACGCTCGAACGTTTTCCAACATCGTGAGCGACTTTTTTGCCTCCGAGGACGGCGTGGGCGTCCGGCGGGAGCTGGCAGACCCGCCCGCGCTGCTGTTCGACGGCGATGAGGTGGACCTGTCCACGACGCCGCGTGACGTGGACATGGAGGACGGTGACGTCGTGGACCTGAAGTAGACACGTAAAGGAAGGCGTTCGGGAAAGGCGACGCTCGTCGACTCGTCGACGCGACGCTTGTAAACGGTTTACGGTTTCCATAGAGCGTTCGTTTGAAAATACTTTCGTAGACTCGTATCTTTCGCCGCCGTCGCCCGCTCGCCTGGGGACGCTCACTCGACCGACTCGTTCCTGGCGCTCATCGCGCGCTCGCGCGCGCGCACCGCCTGCGCCTGGTACTTCTCCTCGTAGTCGGCGTCCTCGGCGACGATGCCGCCCTGGCGCATCACCAGCGCCACCGCCGCCGCCGCCGCCGCCGCCGCGGCGGTGGCCACCGCGAGCTCGGTGACCCCCCCCGCTCGGAAGCGTTTGACCGCAAAGAACAGCAGCGCGGCGGTGCACGCCAGCATCACGACGACGCCGAAGCCGCCCACCTTCCACCTCGCGCGGTCCCGCTCTGCCTGCTCGGCGGTTTTCCGCGCGAAGACGAACAACGACCCGCGGCTGCCCTTCCCCAGCCGCACGTCCTCGTCGAGGTACGTGGTGGAGAGCACCACGGACGACTCGGGCCCGATGGAGAAGGCAGGCAAGCCCCCGAGCGTGATTCGGGGCGGGTCGAAGGCGGCGCGGACGGTCATGCCGTCGCCCGCGTACTTTCGGTTCTCGGCGTCGCGATTAACGGCGTATCGTCCCGCGCGCCGCTCCCGGGCGCTCATCCGCGCCGCATCCGCCTCGGTCGCCGCGCGAAACGAAGCGGCGCGCGCGGCGACGTCTTTTTCTTTCGCGACGGGCGCGAAGTTTCCCTTCAGCACCACCTCCCCGGGTATCAGGCCGAACACCAGGAACGCCACGCGGTTCACCACGACATCTGGTTCGTACAGGTTCTGTTCCAAACCGGTGGTGCGGAACAGCGCGGCGCCCAGTCCGCCGCGGAAGCGGCCGCCCGCGGGGTTGCCGACTTGGTCGCCGCCCGCGCTGACGTAGCTCACGTCGTAGTCGCCGAAGATCAGAGGGTTGGTCAGCGCGTTCGGGGTCTGCGTCGCGCCCACCGCCTCGAGGCGCGCGATGTTCAAATCCGTGGCGCGCCTCTGCTCGAGCGTCACGTTTTTGCCCGAGTCCGTGTCCGCGATGGTCGCCAGCACCTCGGCGACCACCGCGTCTGGGTCCGCCGAGCTCGGATCCGCGTTCGGCGCCGGCGGAGCACACGACGGGCTCCCCGAAACGGTGGCGGACGGAGAAGGCTCCGTCGCCGCCGCGGTGGCCCTCGCGGCCGTCGAGGCGGTCGCCGAGGCGTTCCCGGCGACGTCGAACGAGTACGTCACCGCCTCGCCGACGGTCTTCTCGGACGCGGCGCGCGCGCGCACGGCGACGCGCCGGGGAGCCGCAGGCTTGGGCGAGGCGCGACTCCGGATCGGCGCGAGGCGATGGGTAGACGCGGAGACGGGGGGCGCGCGACGCGGGGCGCCGGACGCGACGCCCGCCGCGTTGCGCGCGGGGAGCGGGAGCGCGGCGTCGGCGAACGCCGGCATCATCGCGACGACTGGAGCCTGAGTGCGCGGCGCGAGGAGGTATGACAGCGCGACTCCTCGTTGTCACCCTATGGAACGACTTTGACACTTGGCAAGACTCAAAAATGATCACCTGTTTATGCGTCGCGACGACGGACGGGTCGTCTGATGAAACTTGAAAAGCGGGGCGCGCGCCCGTGGTCGCAGAGCGGGTGTCGTGCCGTGCAGCGCGGCGAGGTGCCGCGACGATGTCGATCTCCATCGACGACTTTTCCGACCCCGCGTTCGATGTCAAGGCGTGGGTGAACCGCGCCGCCGCCGGGTACGTCGACGAACGACCTCGCGCGTTCGATTCCGCGCTCGTTTCGCCTTCTCGTCCCTCGAACGCCGATCGCTCACCTCCCCTCCCTCCCCCGACGCGCAGGTGTCCGTCCCAGGACCCGGAGCGCGTCGAGAAGCACCTCGCCGAGGTGGAGATGAAGCTCCAGCTCATGGCGGAGGACATCTCCATGGCGCTGGAGGAGCAATCCGTCTCCGGCCTGCGTCGCATCCCGCGCGCGGTGGCGGAGATCGACCGCGTCGAGCACGACACGAAAAGTCTGCAGTCGCGCATCCGAGGCATCTTGCGGCGCCTGGACGACGCCGAGGGCGCGTCGCGAGACGCCGTGCGCGCGCTCGCGTCCGTCGATAAGGTGAAGGCCCGGATGGAGCACGCGCGGGAGACGCTCGCGAACGCCGCGGGCCTCGCCGAGCTGGTCGCGTCGGCGGATGCCGTCGCGGCGACGGGCGACGTGCGACACATCGCGGACGTCTTGGCGTCCATGCGCCGCGGCTTGCGCGTCGTGGGCGACGTCCCCGAGTTCGCGGACGCGCCCTCGCGCGCCGAGGCGCTGGAGAAGCGCGTGGAGACGCTCGCGAGGCCGGAGCTGGTCTCCGCGCTCGCCGCGGGCGACGCGGCGCGCGCCGAGGAGATGCGCGACGTGCTGCACGTCTCTGGCAAGATCCAAACGGTGTTCTCGGCGTACGCGGAGACGCGCGTGGTCGAGCCCCTGCTTCGCGAGTGGAAGGCTTTCTCGTCGGGAAAGGCCAGCACCGACGCGTCGCACGACAAAGAGGTGGAGAAGTTCGCGGCGTGGGTGCCCGGGTACGCCGCGGCGGTGGCGGATGCCGTGCGCCGCGAAGTGGCGTGGACCTCTCGCGTGTTACCGAAAGAGTCGGACGAGCTGGTGGTGGCCGCCTGGCGCGAGCTGAGCGCGCTCACGAAGCGCGAGTTCGCGCAGCGCGCGGCGACGCGCTCGCTGGACCGGTTCGCGGAGACCTACGCGAGGGCAGCGCGCGGGTTCGGCGACGCCGCGCGCGCGCTGCTGGTGACGGAGACGGGGGAGAAAACCGGCGTCGCGCCCGCCGCCGCGCTCGGCGCGCTCGCCGAGGCGCTGGCGCCGTTCGAGGGCGTGCGCGCGCGCTACGCCGAGCTGGAGGAGCGCGCGCTGAGCGAGGACGGCGCGCTCGCGGCGGCGCTCGCGGAGGCGGACGAGGCTGCGCGCCGAGGCGACGCCGAGGCGACGGCGGCGGCGGCGGCGGCGGCCACCGCCGGCTTGGCGGCGGCGGCGGCGGCGGCGACGGCGCGGTGCGAGAAGCTGGCGGACGGGCTGGAGACGCGAGCCATGCTCCGCGCGCTGGACGCGGCGACGGCCGCGCGCGTGCGCGGCGTGTGCGTCGCGCTCAGGCGCCTGCGGCTCGCCAAGGGCATGGCCGTGCCCCCCGCGGCGGACGAGGAGGAGGAGGCGGCGGCGCCGGCGGCGCCGGCGGCGCCGGCGGAGACGCGAAAGCGCGCGGACCGGCCCGACGGGTCCGTCTCCGTCGAGGCGGACGTGCGCGCCGCCGTCAGTCTCCTGGCAGCCTCCGCGGCGACGACGTCCCGCGTCGAGACGCTGACGGCACGCGTCAAGGCGTGGCTCGAGCGCGCGTTCGCGTCGACCCCGAAGAGCGCGTTGCGTAAAGCGCTTCCCGCGACGGCGTCGTCGGACCCGCCGGCGCCACGCGACGCCGACGGCGTCGCGGCGGCGGCGGCGGCGGCGGCGGCGGACGCCGACAAGGCGCGCGCGCTGCGCGCGTTCTTCGCGGACGCCTCGGCGATGTCGGACCCTCTGCCCGGCGCGCGCGCGAAGGCGCGCGCGTTCGCGGACGCGACGCGCGCGTTCGCGTTGGAGACGCTCGCGTCGCGCGCACTCCGCGAGTTGGCCGGGTACAAAATTAGTACAAAGCGCGACGCCGCGCCCGACGCCGGCGGCGATTTGCCCGCGTTCAGTGCGTACCCGCAGGAGGCGGTGACGGGCGCGGGTGAGTACCTGCTTTCCCTGCCGCAGACGCTGGAGCAGGTGGCGGAGGCGCGCGAGGCGGACCGCGCGGCGGCGCGCGACGCGGCGGCGAGCGCGGCGGCGGAGGCGCTGGGGTCGCCGAGGAAGCCCGCCTCCGTCGGGGCGGAGGAGGCGGAGGGTTCTCGCGCCGCCGCGTCGGAGGGGAGCGCGTTCGGCCCGGAGATGGACCCGGGCGAGTGGATGGCGGACGTCGCGCGCCTCGCATCGGACGCTTTGGTCGCGGAGATCCGAGGCGTCGCGCAGAACAGTCTCTCAGAGGCTGGCGCCGCGCAGCTCGCGGCGGACGCCGAGTACTTCGCGAACGTCGTCGCCGCGCTGGCGCCCGAGCCCCCGAGGACGCTGGCGGCGTTTGCGGCGTGCTGCGCGACGCCGCGCGACGCGTACGCGGGCTTCGCCGCCTCGGAGGACGGCAAAGAGCACGGCGAGGTGATCGGCGCGGTGGCGAAGATGAGGGGCATAGCCTTGTGAAGCTCTTTTTTTTTTCGCGATGCAGTCACAGAGCTATATACGTCGCGGTCGCGCGAATCACAGAGCTACGCTAGCTAGCTAGTTGAGCGAGTCGCGGCGGCGGTCGTCCTCGAAGGCTTCGCCGGCGTCCGCGTCGTGCAGCCGGAACGGCGACGCCTCCGCCAGCGTTCGCGCGAACGCCATCATGCCGTCGTCGCCGGCGTTGTGCTTCCAGAACGTGCCCTCCCTCGGGCGGCAGAATGCGAACTCGCACGCGGGCGAGGACTCGCCGTCGTCGTCGGCGGGCACGAGGCCCAGCTTCGTGCGGCGCACGGGCACGAGCGCCAACTCCTCCCAGACGCCGCCTTCCGGGGGCGAGAACACGCTCGAGCCCGCGGTGATCACCTTCGAGCTCCTCTGCTTGTGCCACGCCACGACCCGCCGCCGCTCGAACTTGACCCCGGTCACGAACGTCGTGACCAGCGTGCCCGTGCTCGCGCTCCGCAGCGTCATCTCGCGCCCGCTCCCGAACAAGTGCACCTTGAACACGAACCGCGCGACGTCCCGCTCGTGCGCCTCCGGCGAAGCGCGCGCGCCGCGCGCGCGCGCCGAGGCGCGAACCTCCGCCCAGCGACTCGGCGGCTCGGCGGCGAGACTTTCGTTTTCGGTTTCGGCGGCGACCTTTCCCGGCGAGAACGGGGACAAGTTCAGCACCTCCCCGCGGCACATGGACTCCGTCGCGCCCCTGCACGCGACCACGAGCTGGTGGCCTCCCCAGTTGAGCGCGCCCATCGCGGCGGCGGTCTCGTACGTCTTGTGCGGATGCACGCACAGGAACCCCTCGGACCAGCCGTCGCCGTCGCCGCCGCCGCCGCGGAGCTCCACCGCGACGCGCGCGCCGTCGCGGAGCGCGGACAGGGGCATGCCTCGCCTGCCCACGGGGACGGCCGCCAAACGCAGGCCCGCGGAGCACGAGGGGCCGGCCGCCACGAGCGCGGCGTCCGCGGCGGCGGCGGCGTCTGACGACGAGCGCAAAGGCGCGCCCGCCCCGACGGGGGCGCCGCCGAATCCGCCCTCCGCTCGAAAGCTGTTTTGCCTCGAGCCGAGCCTCGAGCTCGCGGGCGTGCCCGCGCGGGGCGTGCCAGCCACCGAGCCGGGCGTCCCGGGGGTCCCGCCGTTGGCGACCAAACGCCTCCTCTCCGCGAGCGGGTCCTCGCGCGTCTTGCCCTGCGTCCCGGCGCCGCGCCGGATCGCGCCGGCGCTCCGGGGCGGCGAGAAGAGGCTGCCCGTCGCCTCGCTCTCCGCGGCGAACCTGCGGCGCTTCCCGAGCTCGACGTACTCGCGCGTCTTGTCGTACACGAACGGGTCCACGACGCGCGCCCACACGAGCTGGAACGCGGAGAGCGCCGCGGCTGCCTTGGCGAACACCCACACCGCGCCGAACAACGACGAGGCGCGCGCCAACGACCACGCGAAGAACACGCAGGACACCGCGACGACCGCGATGTGCGTGACGTCCCTGCACACGAGCACGACGCTCGGCAGGATGTTCACGTGCACATACCGCAGCGCATCCTGGATCCCGAGGTCCACCAGCGCGTCGCCCATCGCGCGCGCGCCGCAGCACTGCGGCCGACGCTCGAGGCGCGTGCGAAAAGAATCGCCCGATGACCTCGCAACACCGCACCGGTCGGCGACTCGGCATTTTCACAGCGCGCGAAACTGCTGACGCTGCAGCGAACTGGTGGCTCCTGTCGACGTTGGATTTGTGATGCTTGAAACGTGGCCTCCGCAGCGCGAGCAACGCCATCTTCCACGCGCGAGTCGACCGCGACCTCCCTCCCACGATGGCGCAGAGCGCCGCCGTGATGCGCGCCGCGCCGGCGGCGCCGCTACGCGTGGTGCCCGCGCGCGCGCGGCGCCTGGCGTCGCGACGCCGCGCGCCCGTCGCGCCGGTCGCCGCGGGCGGCGGCCTGTTCGGCGCGGCGCGCGACCTGGACGTCGCCTCCGCCCTCGCGGACGCCAAGGCGCTCGAGCTCGAGCTGAGCCGCGACGTGTGGAAGGCGGTGGACGCCGCGACCGCCGCGGCGACGGACGCGCTCCTGAGCGTCACCGCGGCGACGACGTCCTCCCTGGCCGGCGCCGCGTCCGACGTCGCCACCTCCGCGGCCGCGCGCTTCGCCGACGCGGTCCCGGATCCGGTCGCCGAGCGCATCGGCGCCGCCGTTGACGCGGCGGCGGCGGCGTTGCCCGGCGACCTCCTCGCGTCGGCCGGCGCCCTCCCCGGGGGCGCGCTGCTCGCCGTCGCCGTCGCCGCCGCGCTGACGCGCTCTTTGGTCCCCGGCGGCGCGGACGCCGGCATGGACGAGTGGGCGGCGCTGGCGGCGTCGGAGGGCGACGCCGAGCCCGCTGAGCTGCGCGAGTACGACCCGAGCGCGATCCAGCGGTACTTCAAGAGCCGGCCTCTGACGTTCCTGCGGCGCACCGCGCGGTCCGGCGCTTTGCTCGGCTCGTTCGGGTTCAAGCTGTGGCTGGACCGCAAGGTGCTGGGCGAGGAGCCGAGCGAGGCGAAAAAAGACGCCGTCGACGTGCGCCGCGCCGCGCAGCTGCGGGATCTGCTCGTTTCGCTCGGGCCGACGTACGTGAAGCTCGGGCAGGTGCTGAGCAGCCGCCAGGACCTGCTCCCGAAGGCGTACATCCTGGAGCTCAGGACGCTGCAGGACGCCGTGCCCCCCTTCGACGATGCGCTGGCGCGGCGCATCCTGGACGCCGAGCTCGGCGCGGCGAACGCGAAGAAGCTCGCGCTCTCGGCGGCGCCCATCGCCTCCGCTAGCCTCGGGCAGGTGTACAAAGGGAGCATCTCTCGCTCGGACGGTTCGACGGAGGCGGTGGCGGTGAAGGTGCAGCGCCCCGGCGCGCTCGCCGCCATCTCGCTGGACGTTGGCATCATCCGGTCGTTCGCCGAGCCCTGGCGCAGATTCAAAGGGCTGAACACCGATTTGGAAGGCCTGGTGGACGAGTGGGGCCGCCGGTTCGTGGAGGAGCTGGATTACGGCCGCGAAGCCGCGAACGGCGAACGGTTCCGGCTGGCGATGGAGCGCCGCCCCGATCTGGCGGGCGTCGTTACGGCGGCGCCCGTGATCAAGGGGGCGTCCACGCGAAGAGTCTTGACCACCGGCTGGATCGACGGGCAAAGGCTGGACACCTCCGAGGAGGGTGACGTTCCGCGGCTGTGCGCGGTGGCGCTCGCGTCGTACCTCGCCATGCTGCTGGACATCGGCCTCCTGCACGCCGACCCGCACCCCGGCAACCTGTTCCGAACCGCGGACGGCAAGCTGTGCATCCTGGACTGGGGCCTCGTCACGCCGGTGTCTCCCGAGCTGTCCACCGCGATTTTGAGCTTCATCGCGCACCTCGTGTCGAAGGACTTCGAGCGCGTGCCCGCGGACCTGGACGCCATGGGCTTCATCCCGCCGGGCAAGCGCGAGGCGATGGAAGACGCGGGCGTGGCGAGCGCCATCGGTTTACTGTTTTCGGCACTCGCCAAGGGCGGCGGCGCGGAGGGCTTCCGGGCGGAGCTCGGGTTGCCGGACGAGGACAAGATCAAGGAGATCCGCAAGGAGCTGAAGGGCGTGAAGGACATGAAGGTGCGGCGCGAGAAGTTCCTGGAGGCGTCCGGCGGCGCCGAGAGCAAGGTGGGCCAGCTCACGCGCGACCTGGAGGGCATCCAAGAGAAGTACGGGAACATCTTCCAGATCCCCTCGTACTTCGGGTACATCCTGCGCAGCTTCTCCGTGCTGGAGGGCATCGGGCTCGCTTCGGACAAGAACTACTCCATCGCCAACGAGTGCTACCCGTACGTCGCGCGGCGGCTCCTCACAGACCCGTCGCCGGAAACGAAAAAGGCGCTCGAGCAGCTCCTGTACGGCGCGGAGGGCCCCAAGGCGGCGCTCAGCGTGCGCCGAGTCAAGCAGCTCGCGAACGCGTTCGGGAACTACTCCGCCATCACGGGACCCCGCGACGGCGCGAGCGCGAACGGGACTCTCCCCGAGACGGTCGGCGAGACCGGTTCGACGACGACCAGAGTTTCGGACGATCCGAGCTCGTCGTCGTCGTCTGTCTCTCGTCAATCCACCGCGAGCCGTGGCTCTTCGGAAGCCCCAAAGCTCTCGAACGGCGCGCGCGACGCGCTGCGCTTGGCGTTTGACCCCGCGGGCGGCCCGGTGCAGGACATCCTGCTCCGCGAGACGGCGCGCTTCGCGGGCGCGTCTCTGTCCGAGCTCGCGGAGACCGCCGCGTCGGCGCCCGCGACGGCGTTCGTGCTGTCGCTGGCGCGCGCGCAGCAGAACGTCGCGGACGGACTCGGCTCGAATCGCCCGCCGGTGCCCACCGCGCTGGAGCTCTTCCAGCCCCTCTCGCGCGCCGCGCGGCAAACCGAGGCGGACCGCGAGACGTTGCGGGTCGCCGCGGAGCTCGCCGAGCTCGCCCGGGGGCTCGGACCGAAAGCCGACGACGAAGGCGATCGCGAACGCCAAACGACGTTTTTGGAATTGCCCGTCGTCGGGGAAGTGCCCGTGCCCAACATAAACGCGACGCAGAGCGCGTTCGCGTTCGACCCCGAGCTCGCGCGCGAGCTGTTCGAGCTGGCGCCCGAGCTCGCGCCGGGCGCGCAGGCGGCGGCGCTGCGCCTGGGCGCGACGCTGCTCGACCAGGCGGCGGAGCGCGTGGCGGCGGCGGAGGAGACGGAGGAGCGCAGGGCGCTCGAGCGCTCGTGAAAAAGGGGGCGGAAACAGTGTCACGATTCTTTATGGTTCACGCGCGTTCGACGCTTCATCCTCCGACGAGACGCATCAACGGGATCGCGTTCGCGGCGACGCGTCCTGATCGCGTCTCGCGTGTTTCCTCCTTCGTAACGTCTCACGCCAGACGCCTGTTCGCGTCCCTTTTCGCCGATTTTCGCACGTTTAGCGTGTACCAGAAGTTTGGATCTATCCGAGAAGAAAGCACTTCGGAGGCCGCGGCCCACGCCCCGCGCCCTCCCCGTCGCGCGTCGCGCCGGACGCGATGACGGACGCGATGAAGGAGAACGTCCCCGCGAACGGCGCGGAGAGGATGGGTTCGCCGCTGGAGTCCCGGGACCAGCCCTTCCGGGTGTTCCTCGGGTACGACTCGCACGAGGACATCGCGTTCCAGGTGGCCAAGTTTTCCCTGGAGAAGCACGCGTCCGTGCCGGTGGACGTCCAGCCTCTGAAGCGCGAGGAGCTGCGCGCGCGGGGCGTGTACCGGCGCGCGCAGGACCCAAAGCAGAGCACGGAGTTCACGTACTGCCGCTTCTTCGTGCCCCTCCTGGCCGGCTACCAGGGCTGGGCGTTGTTCGCGGATGACGACTTCCTGTTCCTCGGCGACGTCGCCGAGCTCTTGGCGCAGGCGGATGACCGGTACGCGGTGATGTGCGTGCAGCACGACTACGCGCCGAAGAGCGGCGTGAAGCTGGCGGGCGTCGCGCAGGAGGCGTACCCGCGGAAGAACTGGTCGTCCATGATCCTGTTCAACTGCGGCCACCCCGCGAACGCCGCGCTCACCGCGGCGGCGGCGAATGAGCGCCCGGGGAGCTTTCTGCACCGCTTCTCGTGGCTGGACGACTCGCTCATCGGCGCGGTGGACCACGAGTGGAACTTCCTGGTGGAGTGGCACAAGCCCTACGGGGGCGGGCGCAAGCCCAAGGCGGTGCACTACACGCAGGGCGGGCCGTGGTTCCCGGATTTTCGAAACACCGACTACGCCGAGGACTGGATGGCGTGCATGCGCGAGTACGAAGCGACGCTCGCCGCGCCGCGCGCGCTGGGCCCGTACGAGCGCTTCTCGAAGAAAGGCAACCCGCCGCTTCAGGGGTACGCCAACTCGGACGTGCCGTGGTCGTGGGAGGACGAGGAAGCGGGGGCGAACGAGCGCGAGTGAGCGCAAAAGGTGGGACGGAACGCGAAAAGAGACGCGCGACGAAAAAGTCGTTCGTCGCGCCGCCGACGGTCGATCGCCGTTTCGGAGGAGACGTCCGCTTTTTTTTTTTTTTT
>MDSV01065257.1_pt1 | contig 30967 bp, 29 predicted proteins | sample 810851 | NCBI WGS metagenome assembly MDSV01 (sample SAMN05326640, study PRJNA326480) | marine metagenome | isolation source: seawater | place: Atlantic Ocean: North East | collected 2012 | reverse complement strand
TATAACCGTGAGAGACTTCACTCTGGAATCGGGTATGAAAGCCCTGAAAATTATTCAAGGGCGTGTGCCTGAAGTGTCCACGAAAGTGGTAGCAGATCACACGCCAACCTTCGAGGTTATGTTCAGCGCGGGCGAAGTTAATATCACCCGCCTTACCTCAGACAGTGACGACGACCTCGATGAGGACGCAGGGCTCAGCACAATGGAACTGACGTCAGGATGCGGCCTTGAAGACCTGAAAGCTGGATTCAGTTCCGTTATTGATGCTCAGTAAACAACCGGTTAAACGCCTCATTAGACAGACTGTCTCAGAAACTCACCTTTAAGCACACTGTCTTCCCGTTAGTATGAAATAAATTATTTACTAACAGGAGCCGGTCAATGAGTGACACTACCTACACGCCCCCCGAGGTCTGGACCTGGAAACCAGGCAACGGCGGTCAGTTCGCAAATATTAATCGCCCTGTTTCCGGCGCAACTCACGATAAGGTTTTGAGCAAGGGCGAACACCCTCTGCAGCTTTATTCACTGGCTACACCTAACGGAGTAAAAGTGACTATTCTGCTGGAAGAACTGCTTGCCGCAGGCGAAAAAGGCGCCGAATACGATGCCTGGGTAACGAACATCCTCGAAGGTGATCAATTCGGCTCCGGCTTTGTTGAAGTAAACCCGAATTCGAAAATTCCAGCATTAATAGACCAGTCAGGTGAAACCCCGGTGCGGGTTTTCGAATCGGGCTCAATTCTGCGCTACCTGGCAGAAAAATTCGGACGCTTTATTCCGGAAGCTCATGCCGCCCGGACCGAATGCTTTAACTGGCTTTTCTGGCAAATGGGCGCCGCGCCGATGCTTGGCGGTGGTTTTGGGCATTTCTACGCTTACGCCCCGGAAAAATACGAATACCCGATTGAACGATTCACGATGGAGGTTAAGCGCCAGCTGGATGTGCTGGACAAACACCTCGCCAACAATACTTATATGGCAGGCGATGAATACTCGATTGCCGATATCGCTATCTGGCCTTGGTATGGCGAGCTCGTTCAGGGCAACCTGTACGAGGCTGGGAAGTTTCTCGACGTCACGTCCTACGAGCACCTGCAACGCTGGACGAAACTAATTGCTCAACGCCCAGCGGTCGAACGTGGCCGCAAAATTAACCGAACCTGGGGTGAGGCATCAGAGCAGATCCCCGAGCGTCACTCCAGCGAAGATATGCCAGAGTGAACTTTCACCTGTAGTGAGCCCCTTCTTCGAACTACACGCTTAGTCACGGATATCCCAGGCTTCAATGGCCTGGAGGTATTCGCCCATATCATGATCTTTGATTCCGTCAATGCCAGCTTCACGCAGATCGCTGAGAGCGCCATCGACATAATCAAGAAAACGAAACCAGAAACCTGATTCGCGATAAATTTCTTTTTCTTCAGAAATATAAAGATAACTGCCAATATGGCTGTAGCCCATCACCCGGGCAGGCACCCGTGTCACGATATCGTTATTGTTATGGAACCTGAAAAAACGCGACTTGCACTCCATATTAAATATCTGAGCAGTCTCTCGCGTCATCGCCCGCGGCTGACCAAAGGTATAAACACTGGTGAAGGGTTTGTCCATCTGCACAAAGTGCGCGGCTGCAATCGTCGCCATGGCTCCCCCGAGGCTATGCCCAGTCAGAAAAACAGGGCGCTTTTTCTCACTCTGTAATTCGAGACAACGCGCAAACATAGGCGTCCAGACATCTTCGCAACACAACCAGAAACCACGATGAAATTCGCCAAAGAGCTGCGGTGTAGAAAACGCATTAAGGTTATCAAGCCAGTCAGCTAACTCGTTAGTGCCACGAAACGCCATACACAGATAATCGTCGTGTTCGACGAGAGCAGCTTGCGCCGAGTTTTTATCAACTCCCATAACAGAGCGAAAGCCATCATCATCTTGCTTGAGCCCAGCCAGAATCGTGGCTTCATTAGGCAGTTGATCACAGTCAGAAGTGCACTCGTACACTGCCTCAGCAATACGCGCCATCCAGTAAGCATTATGTTTATCGAGTTTAGTGTTATACGGTGAGATTGTTCGCATGAGACTGTCCTTAGCTGCTCTTTTATGAATCAAAGAGCAGATATATGACAGCGGCGAATAACAGGTCTATGACACTTTGCTCTGGCGCAGGCACTCAATCGGTAAGACACGACAATTGACCTGCATTGACCACCAATAATGCGACATACTATTTTGGGGGGCGTGCCAAGACCGACACCAGAGAAGAGAAAAGAGAGAAATGGAAAAGAGAGAAAAGGAAAATTAATGAATAGCGAGCAGTTCCCAGAGGCTGCTGCGCCCCCCCAGAGTCAGCTCCACTTCATCGCCGATCTGCAAGCCACTCAGGCGCCGGGTTACTGGTGCTTCCTGATTGACCACCAATATTTTCTCACCTTCAAACTCCAGTTCCCGGCCACCGACAGGGGCAATAAATATGCTTCTTTCCTCGTCGTTTTCAGAAAGCAGTACCACACAGGCGCCCATCCGCACCGAGTCATCTTCACTGAAATCCGGAGCGACCCAACGACTCAGATTTATTCTGGTCTGTTGTAGTTGGAGAATCCTCTCGGATTGCCCATGCGCGAGATAAGCAGCCTCCAGCGCCAGAGTATCGTACTGGTTCTCGGGCTTATTTTCGCCATGCGAGGCCGTTGCATGTGCCTCACCTGCGGCCGCTAATGCGGCATTGATCTCTTCGTCGAGTGATCTCAGTAACGCGTCTTTAAGTAATTGTTTATTCAACTATTTATCCCACCAGCACTGTGTCATCATCGACGTAAATTCCCAGATTCGGAGCTGCCTTATGACTCTGCAGAAGTATAACGCACTGCGCGAGCAACTGAGCGATACTCAATACCTGTCGGTAGAAATGCGCGATGCTCTGCCAGTGATCCTGGTTCGCCATACCGACTTCAGTGCAGATCTGGCGATACAAGGCGCACAGCTGCTGCGCTTTGCCGTCCAGAGCGAAGAGTGGCTCTGGCTAAGCGAGGCTGCAGAATATAAAACCGGCACCTCTCTACGTGGTGGAATCCCCATCTGCTGGCCCTGGTTCGGTGATGCTGCTAAGAATCCGTCATCTGTGGCAGCATATATCACCGGTGACAATGCACCAGCACACGGCTTCGCCCGCTCTCAGGACTGGAGCTTGACCTCTGTCGCTGAATCTGACTCAGACATTGTACTCAGCCTGTCTCTTGAGAATCCCGCACACCCAGCCTGGAACGGCGAGGCCTCACTTAAACTTGAGATAACCATGTCGGCTTCCGCGCTGACACTGGCTCTCACAACAACTGCCAGGCAGAAAAAGGTCACAGTCTCTCAGGCCTTGCATACCTATTTCCCTACGACCGATATTAACCAGACCAGCATCGCCGGACTTGAAGATGAGTCATATATCGATGCCCTCGATGGCTGGGTAACAAAAACGCAGAACGGACCTGTTGCATTCGTCGAAGAAACCGACCGGATTTACACGGTCAGCCGGGATCTTACTCTGCAATCTCCCGGCTCAACCATGATCTTAAGCGGAAATAACCGCACGGCGATTGTCTGGAACCCGTGGATTGATAAAGGAGCACGCCTGAGTCAGTTTGAGGATGACGCCTGGAAAAACATGTTCTGCGTTGAGTCCGCGGATGTTATGGACGCCGCAGTATCGCTTGAGCCTGGCGAAAGCCATACTTTGCGCATGACCCTGGTTAACCGATCGATTTAGCCCGACGGTTTGATTTGGCATAGGCGGCAGTGAGGTATTGCGCCGTCACCTGATCCAGTGTGTGAATGTGCTGAGTAAACCATTCAGGTAACACGTCTTGCAGGTACCTGAGCAATGGCTCAATGTCCTGAGTCGCGACATATTCCTTGAGAAGCTCAGTCATCTCCAGCAACACACGATCGTGCTGTTTCTTGTGTAATTCGAAACCTGGAAAGTGCGCCCTCTGCATCTCACGCTCTTCGTGTGCGAAATGCTCCTGGCAATGCTGTACAAGCCGTTTAAAGTGCTGAACCGAGAAGGTCCCCATCGTCAGCGCCTGCTCTGCATCATTCATGAGACCTACAAAGGTCTCATGCTCGCGATTCATAAACTGAACCGACAATTGCGGATAATCCCAGAACATCATGGACATGAGCGCCTCCTGAATTAACACTCTTATCAACAGGCTCTATTGTGTCCTAAGTGGAGGGCCTTGGCTTGATGTGAATCAAGCGGCGTGACAAATCCGGACAATTCGCCACACGCAGGCTACAAGTGTTCTACAAGCGACATGAGCAAGTTAACAGTACTGCGCTACATCAACGATTGTACGCCGTAACCAGCGATGTGCCTGATGATGCTGTAGTAAGGGGGACCATGCCATCTTGAGCTCGAACGGAGGGATCTTGAATGGAGGCTCTTTCACCTGCAGAGAGGCTGATTCGGCCTGCATATCGGCTACCTTTCGAGGCAAAGTAGCAACCAGATCATTATTGAGCGCAAGTAGCGCTGGCATCTGATAGTGACGGGTAAATACAGATATTTTTCGCTTTTGCCCCAGCTTTGATAATGCATTGTCCACCCAGCCCAGACGCACGACCTTTTCCGGATCGATACCCACTCCTGCGCCCATACCGGTTTTACTTACCCAGATATGCTTACTGGACAGGTAAGCGTCCAGATCAAATCGGTCGACATTGGGATGGTCTGGATTCACCAGACAAACGAAGTCATCCTGCCAGAGAGCCATCTGGTGAAAGGATTGAGGCATCTCATCAAAGCGGTTAATCGCCATATCGACCTTCCCTGCTTCAACGTCTTTAAAAGTAACGTCAGACGGGGTCAGTACATCAAGAATGACATCCGGCGCATCCGTCCTGAGACGCTTTACCAGTTCAGGAACGAGTGTCGACTCGGCATAGTCACTCACCATAATCCGGAACACCCGGTGACTGATTCTGGCGTCAAATTCTTCCTGTGGCTGCAGGGCCATCTGTAACTCACCCAAAGCTTTGCGGATCACCGGCTGTAGCTCCTGAGCACGCTCTGTTGCTGTCATGCCATCAGACGTTCGCACCAGCAGCGGATCACCAAACAGATCTCTGAGTCGGCGCAAACCATTACTCATGGCAGGCTGAGTAATACCCAGCTGTTGAGCAGCTTTGGTGACACTGCCTTCGCGCAGCAGTACGTCGAGATATACGAGGAGGTTAAGGTCGATACGATCAAGATTCATGGCAGAACAGCGCAGGAGGAAACATGTGCGCAGACTACACTATTCACCTGATAAATGGAAAAACGATATTCATTTGCTCAGGTAATAATCAGAGAATATCTCGTCCTGCATGGCTCGTATGTCAATTTTGGCGAGCCCTTGATTAAGGATTTCAGCAAGGTCAGCACTGCCTTCGTTGAAACAGACGTAGAGAGACTTTATCTCCAGCAGCGTTTGATGAAACAACAACTGATCCTGTACTGCATTGAGTTCAGGATTCGTTGCCAGTAAATAAGCGAATACGTGTTGATCAATAACCGAGAGATCGACCCGGCCGTAAACCAGTTTCATCAGATTGGTAACATCTGTCATAGCTTCACTGACATTCAGGGTCTGTTCAATAACCAGTTCATCAAACTCTATGGTATTGGCATATCCCTGAACGGTACCTATGGTGTATGGCGTCAGATCTTCGAGCTTTTTCCAGTCGACTACCATATCAACCCTCTGTGCAAGGCCAAGAGGCCCGTATCCAACCGGATCCGAAAACACGATGCCCTCATTAACGTCTTCACGATAATACTCCGGAAAGAAACCATCCAGGCCGTGACTGCCATCGCTGCCCATTTTGACGGCTCTCTCCCATGGGTAAAAAATTACCTGAAGCTCATATCCCATGGCTGCAAAGGCACGACGCACTACTTCTGTAGTCGCCCCTTGATTCTTGAGTGTCTCACTGGTGTATGGCGCCCATTCCAGAGAAGCGAGTCGTACGACCTTTTCTTCTGCGACCGCAGAGAACGACATTCCTAGCATAAAAGCCAGAGAAACTACGATTCGACTCAACATAAGCCCTGTCCTGAACGAATAACTACTGGTTAAGAATATGCTAAACACATAAGAACGCCTCTATTTTATCCGTAAAGACCGTCAGACAGGACAAAAAACGGAGCCCTGAGGCTCCGCTTTGTGTCGCATACGTCGGTGTTACAGCGGTCAGTCGAGATGCTCAACACGGATGCGAGTGATCTTACCGTGTGTACTGTCGAGGCTCTCAACAGCCTCGATCGCAGCATTCATACGCGCTTCTTCCACTTTGTGGGTCAGGATAATGATCTGAGCCAGATCATTCTCCATGCGCGGCTCTTTCTGAATCAGAGCCTCTATGTTGATGTCGTGCTCGCTGAGCGTCGTCGCGATGCTCGCCAGTACACCGGTGCGATCCTGAACCTGAATACGCAGATAGTATGCAGTTTCTACCTGTTCAATCGGCAGTACACGCAGGTTATCGATGCTTTCACTATCGAACGCCAGGTGATTAACACTTGCCGACGCCGGTGCTTCCAGCGTTCGTGCCAGATCAATGATGTCAGCAACTACCGCCGATGCAGTCGGCCCAGCTCCTGCGCCAGCACCTACGTACAGGGTATCGCCTACGGCATCACCATTTACGGTCACAGCGTTAAGTACGCCGTCGACTTTGGCAATCGGACGGTGCTCAGGGATCAGAGTCGGATGCACACGCAGGTCAATGCCCTTCTCGGTGCGGCTGCTGATCCCGAGGTGCTTGATGCGATAACCCAGCTCTTCTGCGTATTCAACGTCCTCTGGAGCCACTTTGCTGATACCTTCGGTATAGCAATGCTCAAACTGAAGCGGGATACCATAAGCGATCGACGCAAGAATGGTTAGCTTGTGTGCAGCATCAATACCTTCAACGTCAAACGTCGGATCAGCTTCGGCATACCCCAGCGCCTGGGCCTCTGCCAGTACGTCGGCAAAATCACGGCCTTTGTCACGCATTTCGGTCAGGATGAAGTTACCGGTACCGTTAATGATACCTGCAAGCCAGTTAATATGGTTTGCCGCCAGACCTTCACGAATGGCCTTGATGATCGGAATGCCACCGGCGACAGCGGCTTCGTACATCACAGACACGCCTTTCGCTTCCGCAGCAGCAAAGATTTCAGAGCCGTAAACGGCGATCAGAGCCTTGTTCGCAGTGACGACATGCTTGCCGTTTTCGATGGCGCCCATCACTACGTCTTTTGCTACGGTGTAGCCACCAATCAGTTCGACCACGATATCGATATCAGGATTGCTGATGACGTCGGCAACATCTTCTGTCGTCTTAACCGAGCCGATTTCCACCGCCGGGTTTGGATGACGCATGGCAACCTGCTCGATAATAATGTCCCGACCGGCACGGCGTGCAATATCTTTCGCATTATTAGTCAGTACATTAAATGTACCACCGCCTACTGTACCTAAACCGCAGATACCTACTTTTACCGGTTTCAAGATCAAATCTCCTGTCAGGTCGATCAGACATGGCCTGTTGCCATGCCCATAAGGGTTTGGGGCATAAATGTATCATATTAGAGGCTGGACGAAATCCCTGAGGGTATAAATTACTGCATTAGAATAGGAAGCCTCATAAGCCTGTGATAACGTTTCTGATCTAAAAATAATTCGTAAGGATCAAGCATGCCTGACTTTCTCGTTCTGACCGTCATTGCTGACGATAAACCAGGGATTGTAGAGAAGTTGTCTTCTGTGATTGCCGATCATCAGGGCAACTGGCTCGAAAGCCGTATGGCTCAGATGGCAGGCAAATTCGCAGGAATCCTGCGCATCAGTATCGATAGTGAACACAAGAGTAAGTTAGTTGCCGCTCTGTCCAGCCTCGACAGCTCCGGGCTTCTGGTCCGGGTTGAAAATCCGGCCACTCCCCTCGCGTCTAAGGCGACTCACATTGTCAGCCTTAGTGTGGTAGGGAATGACCGCCCGGGCATTGTCAGGGAGGTATCTCAAGCCCTGGCGCAGATAGGCGTAAACGTACTCGAGCTGAGCACCAGTTGCGAACCTGCAGAGATGTCTGCAGTTCCTCTGTTCAGGAGTGAAATTCGCGCCAGTGTACCGGATACCCTGGATCATGATGACGTCAGTGACGCCCTGGAAGCACTCTCAGACGACCTGATGGTTGAGCTTCAGAACGACTAATCTTCGGAATAATCCGGTGCCTGTCAGCGAAAGCGCTGAACCAGTTCGCGCAGACCGGTGGAGAGACGCCCAATGTCCTGCATCGTCGACGCGGCCTCGTTAGACTGGCTAAGTGAGCCCTTAGCCAGCTCTGATACATTTCCGACCTGCTCCGTCATTTCATTAGTCAGCACCGCCTGACGCTCTGCCGACTCGGCCATTGAGTCCGATACAGTAGCGATATCATCCACAGCGCATGAAATGCTCTTCAGCATCACTTCCATTTCATTCACTTTGCTCAAACCACCGGCTGCCGACTCCGAACCTCCTGCCGCCATGTCGACTGCAGTAGAAACGCTGACCGACAAATCGTTAATCACACGGTGGATATCGCTCGTTGTATCCTGAGTTTTCTGAGCGAGAGTCCGTACTTCATCGGCCACAACAGCAAATCCACGGCCTTGCTCTCCGGCTCGTGCCGACTCAATTGCCGCATTAAGAGCAAGCAGATTAGTTTGCTCAGCAATATCCTCAATGACACCAGCTGCGGCGGAAATCCGTGAGGTCTCTGACTCAATGGTCCGGACCGTCTCCGTAACTTTTTCAGTGATCTCATTCAGGGCTTCAATGGCCTTGTGGGTACTTGATGCCAGGTCTGTCCCTGACTTAACCAGTGTCTGAACCTGAACCGAGTTAGCCGCCGTTTCATGGATGTTTTTGGTCGTTGTTTCGATCGCATTACTGACTTCGCGCATCGCCTCAGTAATACGCTGGCTTTCACCCTGCTGCTTTTCTATCTGGCCGTGCGCACTCATAGACTTACTCAATCCCTCAGCAGTTTTTACCGACATGGCCTGAGCAGCATCTTCGATACGGGTGAGAATAGTATCCAAGCGTGCATTCTGACTGGTGAGTGCCATCGCCACCTGCCCAGCAGCATCATCGCGATTATGATAGACCCGCGCAGCAAGTGGATCGTTAAAGAAACCAGAAGACTGAACCGACAGATCTCTCAAGCGGCGCTTCAGGCGTGCGATAGAAAAGAGCAACACGCCAATCGCTCCAAACGACGCCCCCTCAATGGCTCCATTAACACCATTGATATGAAAGCCCGCAAAAATCATAAGAAGGAGAACAACAGGCAATGTAATCTGCTGTCGGATCTTCTTCAGGCGCTGCTTTCTGAGCCACGACCCATCATTCAGACCACGGTAAGCGGCTTCAGCTCTGGCAATCTGATCCCGGGAAGGTGCAGTACGCACTGACTCATAACCGACCGCAACCCCACCTTCTATGACTGGAGTGACATAGGCGCTGACCCAGTAATAATCACCGTTTTTGCAACGGTTCTTCACCAACCCCATCCAGGGTGAACCTGCTTTCAGCTCCTTCCACATCGATTCATAGGCTTCGACGGGCATATCCGGATGGCGAACAATATTATGAGGCTGGCCAATGAGCTCCTCGCGCGAATACCCGCTAACTTCAACAAAGGCGTCATTACAGTGAACGATCTTGCCCTTCAGATCGGTGGAGGAGATCAACTTCTGATCTTCAGAGAAAGTACGTTCCTTGTCAGTTACGGGTAAGTTCTTACGCATAATGTTTGTCCGGGTGGCCTGTATGAAAAATAGTAGCAGTGTTTCTGATTTGTGAAAGTCAGGCTCGGGAATTGGCATAATCCCATCTGTCCGAATGAGCCAGCCTGTGGAATACTCGCGCCCCATCCGTGTTTTTGAGAAGTGATATTCGTGTCGCACACCTCCGCCAACCCCGTTGTTTTCAAAGCCGACATGATGTTGTTACTCGTGACCGTTCTTGCAGCGATCAGCTGGATGTTTTCAAAAGAAGCACTCGACGGATTCCCTCCTCTGTTGTTTATCGGCACTCGCTTCCTGTTCGCGGGCTTGCTTTTGGCCATCCCCGGATATTCAGGGCTTAAGAAGTTAACCAAACATCAATGGAAAGCCTCATCGGGCGTAGGAATACTGTTCGGCATCGCTATGAGTACCTGGATCATGGGGCTCTTCTATGCCACACATCTCGGAGAAGGATCTTTTATTACCAGCCTCGCCGTTGTTCTGGTTCCGCTCATTAGTTGGCTGTTCTTCGGTGATGCGATGTCGCGTGCCAGCTGGATTGCTCTGCCTCTGGCATTTGCAGGCATGGGGCTACTCTCATTGCAGCATGGTTTCAGACCTGAACTGAGCCAACTGCTGTTCTTCACCGCTGCACTTTTGCTATCAATGACCTTTATCCTTAACGGAAGGGCTGCGGCGCACGTGCCCGCGCTGGCACTCAGTGCTATTCAGCTATCGATTGTGGGGATCGTTGCTATCGCCCTGTCAGCGGGTGTGGAAGAATGGCCGGATACCTGGACCGCAGACATGTGGTGGTGGCTCCTTCTGAGTGTCACTGTTGGTACGGCTGCGCGCTTTTTTCTGCAGACCTATGCACAGGGTATGACAACGCCCTCGCACGCCGCGGTAATCATGATCGTAGAACCGGTCTGGACAGCGACCTTCGCTGCGCTCTGGTTCGGAGAAACCATGTCTCTCAGCCAACTCTTCGGCTGCTCGCTGATTTTTCTGTCACTCGTGGTAAACCGCTGGAGCGCTGTACGCATGTGGCTAGCCCGGAAAAGCTAGCCCGATAAGCTGATCTTGAGGCCCCCAGTAGTTCTAAGCGGGGCTCGGTGAGAGCAGCGGCCCCTGCTGTGTATCTGAAGAACGCCGATCACCGGCAACAAACAAGACGGCGATGACCCCGAAAATCGGCAAGTGACCCATCACTTCTTCAAGCCCCGAAATAATACCCGTTGAAACAAAGAAGATACTGACAACAAGAAGTACATAGCGTGTCGCGAGGCCTAACATCAGCATGATTCCAAAGGCTGCTTCAAAAACACCTGCCGCCAGAGCGAAGTGCAGGTGCGTGAATTCTGTCCACCCCAGGTATTGCGGGAAATTATAGTAAGGATGCTCGCTGAGAAAAAAATACGTTGCTGCGGGCTCGTACAACTTGTTGTGAACCGCCAGCACCACCAGCTGGAGTCCGAGGCCTATCGCTTGTTCGGTGGTCTGAGCCATTCAGGGGCGATATCAACACCACTTTCCAGAGTCATCAGAAAGGCTTCAAGTTGTTGTAATTCGTGTGGAAACATACCCAGCGGTAAGATATCCAGATGGTCGTTGGCTCGTTGCAATGGATGGTTGTAGTACTTCAGAACATCGGACAGGCTAGAGAAGATCCCTGAATGCATGTAGGGAGCGGTAGAATTGAGATTACGCAGCGTGGGGACTTTAAAAGCGGCGTTTCGAAAGGCGGCAATCTGAGCCTAAGACTCAGGTAATGGATGAATGGGCGGGATCAGATATGAATTCAGTAACAATTTACCATGCGCGACACCCCGCAGGCTGATCATCTGATCGCCTATCATACGAAGTCGGTCAGCCGGGCCCTGTACCAGTAGCACTGCCAGTGTGTGGGTATCAGTGAGGTTCACACTCAGATTGCTGATCACCTCGTCAATGTACTTGTACTGCAGGTCATAAAGCTTTTTATGTAACCCCGGTATCGAATGGTTATAAACCAGATTTAACGTCCCTGTCATGACCTCATCACCGGACTGCGAGCGATGCTCGTTAATGTCGCGATTAATCATGTCGCAGATGGCCTGCGAGCGGCTGTCAAAACCGCGTCGTGCAACCATTTCATCCAGCCCACTGAGAAGAGACTCGGGCAAAGAGATACTGATGCGACTGAGAGGTTCCTTTTTATTCAATGCTAGTTACTCCGTTAATCTCAGAATAAATGACTGTAGCGTTCGATTTCCCATTCGCTCACTGAACGATGATACTCATTCCATTCTTCGCGCTTGTAGCGGATAAACTCCGCACGTAATTCTTTACCCAGCACTTCTTCAACGAACGGATCACTCTCAAACGCTGTGATCGCTTCATCTAATGTGCGTGGTAAAAATCCGATACCGCGCGCTTCACGCTCTTCTTCGGTGAGCTCGTAGAGGTTGGTTTCCTGAGGCTTACCCGGTTCGAGCTTCTCACGTATACCTTCAAGGCCTGCGGCCAGTACCAGAGCGCACGCAAGATATGGGTTTGTCGCTCCATCGGCATTACGAGATTCACAGCGGCCGCCGCCCATAGGCACACGTACCGAGTTAGTACGGTTATTTGAACCGTAAGAATTAAATACCGGCGCCCAGGTGAAATACGGCATATCTCCCTGACGCACGAGGCGCTTATAGGAATTCACCGTCGGTGCAAACACAGCACACAATGCTGGGCCATGCTTCAGAACACCAGCAATAAACTGATAACCGAGTTCGGTTAAGCCAAGACCATGAGGGTCGTCAGAGGGCTTGCACTGGAACAGATTTTCTTTGGTGTCTAAATCGTAGAGCGACATATTAAAGTGCGCGCCGTTACCGGTTTTATTTGAAAACGGCTTCGGCATAAAGGTCGCCAGCAGACCTTCCTGCTTGGCGTACTCTTTCGCCATCATTTTCAGGAAGGTAAAACGATCGCACGAAGTAACAGCATCGGCGTAATTAAAATCGAATTCAAACTGACCGTTGGCGTCTTCGTGGTCAAAAGAGTAAAGCCCCCATCCGAGGTCATTAATCGAAGTTGCCATCCGATCGAGCCAGCTGAAATTACTCAGGAATGACTGGGTGTCATAACAGGGCTTCTTCAGTTTATCGTTGGGGTCTTGCGGAACCAGGCTACCGTCTTCATTTTTCTTGAGCAGAAAAACTTCAGCCTCAATACCAAGGTTCATACCAAAACCCATGTCTTTTGCCTGTTCAAGTACGGACTTCAGCAACACACGAGTATTGAGCATGTAGGGCTCGCCATACAGAGTATTATCCGCTGGCATCCAGGCAACCTCGGGCTGCCATGGCAATTGAATAATGTGATCGAGATCAGGCACAGAGGCAATTTCATCGTCATTGGGTGCCTGCCCTAACCCATCCAGAGCATAGCCTGTATAGAGTTCAGAACCGTGGGCCATATGATGAAGATGGGAAATAGGAACGACTTTTCCTTTCGGAATACCATGAATATCTACATAGGTTCCCATGCAGTATTTCACGCCTTTCTTCTGCAGTTCTTCCTGAATGCGGTTAATTTCACTGTCAGATTTTACGTCGATCATTGGTTTGTCCTTTGCAGGATTAAATCTTAAGTACAGACTCGTAGTATCTGTGATTAAGGGGGGCCTCTTCCTTAACGGCCTGTTGCAGTAGTGAAGAAAAATCTTCACACATCCATTGGTACAATTCAGCGCCCTTTTCCGCGCTGGCGATTGATGGCGTGCCGGTAACGCCATTTTTACTGGTTCGGTTTACCGGATGGCTGAACAGGCAGTTCCCGGTTCTGTCTTCATCATCGGCTTCCGCTAATTTGTTTTCGCGTACAATTTCCGGATAGAGATGCATCATCAACGAAGTTTCTGCATCGTTGGCATGCCAGTCGTCGGCGTCGGCAAAATGTGCGCCTTTAACCCGTGCAGAAATCTGTGCGGTATTGACTAAAGCCACCATAAAACCGTCATGGCGCGCACGAAGGATTTCCAGCGCACAACGCAGCGGGGCTTCGTTAGTCACATGACCGTTGACCAGCACCAGGCGCCTGATGCCTGAGCTTTTTACCCAGTCGCCAAGATCTGAAATAACATCGATTAATGTCTTCGGATTTAACGCCAAAGTGCCTGGCCAGCGCTGGGAATGTCCGACTGAGCACCCGTACGGTAGAGTCGGCAACAGAATGACATCGGATTGTTTGGCAACGTCACTACAAAGCCGGTGCGCAATCGCAGTATCCATTCCACAACCCATGTGGGGACCATGCTGCTCAGTGGCGCCTATGGGCAGAATGGCGGTGTCGGTTCCGCCTTCGACAGCCGAGGCGACTTCTTCCCATGTCATATGGCTGAGTTGGTACATCAGAAGACGCTCCCGACGTCGTCATTAACATGCACCATGCGTACAAGGTTGAGATGATCATCGTCTTCTTCCTGCTCTGATGGCGGATGGATCAGCTCTTCAATATGCTGCTTAGTGGCGAGGAATTCCGGGTTCATAAACTGATCAGGGGAACGTGGTTGAGGCACTGGTACCTCAACAACTTCCTGCACTTCACCGGGATTCGCCTTTAACACAAGAATTCGGTCGGCCAGATACACAGCCTCATCGAGATCGTGAGTGATAAAGAACACAGTAATGTCGATGTTCTTCCAGATTTCCAGTAGATATGCCTGCATTTTCGCGCGCGTCTGAGCATCCAGTGCACCAAACGGCTCGTCCATCAACAGTACTTTCGGGCGGTTCGCTAATGCGCGCGCAATCGCCACGCGCTGCTTCATCCCACCGGACAACTGATGCGGATAACTGTTTTCGAATTTGGTTAAACCAATAAGATTGATCCACTCGCGGGCTTCTGACTCTGCGGTTCCTTTGTCGTAGCCGCTTTCAAGGAGCCCGAACATAATGTTCTTTTTTACGGTCAACCAGGGAAACAACGTATAGCCCTGAAATACCATGCCGCGTTCCGGGCCTGGTTCTGTCACGGCTTCTCCGTTAAGAAGCACCTGCCCGGAGCTCGCCTGCTCGAGGCCAGCCAGAATCCGTATCAGGGTCGATTTACCGCAGCCCGAAGGGCCAATCACACAAACGAACTCGCGCTTGTGGATCTTTAGGTTAATGTCTTTTAAGGCAGTTACTTCACCGAACTGCTTATTCAGGCCTTTAACCTCCATGGTCACCGGGCGCTGCTTAAGCCGGTCGAAGCGGTCTTTTACCTCTGGCGACTGGTCGAGATAACTGGGTAATTCTTTCTCTGTCATGGTTACCTCCGCTTATTTGGTTTCTTTCTGCCACGGAAAGAGGCGGCGCCCTAACCATGCCAATAACAAATCAATGGTAAGACCGAGAATCCCGATCATGATGATGGCAGCAAACACGTTGTCGAAGTTCTTGTAACGCGCCTGCTGCGTAATAAACCAGGTAATACCTGAACTGGTACCAATGAGCTCAGCAACAATCAGATAAGTCCACGCCCAACCCAAAAGAATACGAACGTCGCGATACAGATCAGGCAGAATGCCCGGTACCACAACACGGAACAGCATGGACTTGTTCTTGGCACCCAGCGTCTGAGCAGCCTCTAACAAACTCGGATCAAGCTTACGCGTGGTATTCGCAACGACTAAGACTTGCTGAAAAAAAGTGCCGATAAAGATAATGGCAATCTTAGGTGCCTGATAAATACCCAATACGGCTACGGCCAGAGCACCAAACGCTGGCGCAGGCAGATACCGGAAAAATTCAATAAAAGGTTCAAATAAACGAGAGAAGAAGTCATAAGTGCCCGCCAGGATTCCCAGAGGTATACCAATGATGGAAGAAAGCACGAAACCCCAGAAGATGACCTGAATGCTGCTCCACAAGCTTTCATGCAGCCAGTTCTCACTTCGACGTTTAGGCTCAGTAGTAAATGAGGTGACAAACGCTGCGGCAACTTCATGAGGTGCAGGAAGATACACAGGGTTTGCAGGCTTGCCCTCTGGGAGCGCAGTGCCATTTTCGCTCGCTTTATCGTACTCACGGTCGAACACTTCCCGGTCAACCAGCAAGCCTTCACTGAAGTAACTAACGGAACCCGACTGTGTGATTTCGACTTGTGGATGCCACAGAAAAGGAACATAACTGACCAGTGCCCAAATCAAAATAGGCAAGGCGAAACTGGCCAGAGTCACGGCTCTGCGTGGTCCTCTGTCGAGTTTTCTGTTAACGGCAATAAGCTGCATTTCAATCCCCATGGTTATGTCCAATTAGCAGAAGAGAGCCAAAGTAACCCCTGCCCTTCAGGACATGTTGAATATCGGTAGAGAAAAACCAGCGCTAATTTAATAGCGCCGGCTATGCTGAGCCCCGACGGCTACAGAGCTTCCATCAGTGAAGGATCGATGTATTCATTGACTGGCTGCTTATCGCCGTATACATCGTTTGCCAGGTTAAAGGCATCTGCGATTTCACCGGAGCCGTACAACGATTTGAAGCCTGCTGATTTCTTCATGAAAGGAAGCGCTTCTTCTAACGTCAAGATCTTGGTGCCATCGATAAAGCCTTTGTACTCAGAAGGTGGGATACCCACACGAGCAGCCATAATGCTGATGGCTTCATCACGGGTTTCCGGGTCTTTCAGGTAATCAACCGCCATATACCAGACTTTCAGAACCTTCAGCCAGTCAGCACGGTTAGCAGCAAGACTCTGTGGCGATACTGCAAGAACGTCGTAGATAAGGCCCGGTTCGTCAGCACTGGAGTAAATACGCTTAGAACCTGGCACAAGATTCAGCGCCTGACCTGAGCTTGGCTGCCATGCCACGATCGCATCAACCTGACCTGAAGCCAACACCTGAGGAGTTTCATTGGTAGGCACGTTCACCAGCTCAACATCGGCTTCTGTCATACCGGCTTTTTCCAGAGCATTGAGCAGCAGCAGGTGGCCAACAAAGCCAACTTCGACGCCAACCTTCTTGCCTTTCAATTCTTCAATCGTACTGATGCCCGCAGCGGCAACGACCATATCGTTACCATTGCTGTAGTCGTTGATCAGAATGGTAACGTTCTTCGCACCGGTTGAACCAGTCACAAGCGCATCACCGTTTGTCATCGAAACTGCATCCAGCTGACCTGCTGCGAAGGCATCCATACTGGCCACGTAGTCGAACCATTCGAACTGAACGTCTACGCCCTCTTCTTCGAACATGCCTTTCTCAAGCGCGATCTCCCAGGCCACCCAGCCCGGCCAGTCGCTGTAACCAATCTTGAGAGGCTCAGCCACTGCACTGGCAACGCTCATCAACCCTGCGCACACAACAGACACCGCACCTGCAATAAACTTCTTTCTGATCGCCATAGGTATTCCCCAAAGGTTGTTAGTATTACTGAAATTGCGTTTCGTAATATCGAACCTAGCATTGGTTGTGCCACGGTTAGACATTTTTCGTCATTTACCACCTGAGAGGAGCAACTAACCTTCCTCTTAATTTGCTGAAACGCACGGAATTCGGGGCCTGGATATTTTTTGTCCGCTTTGCATACTACGCCTGAATTCTGAACTAGCAGGCGGTAGAAGAGTGATCAACTCGTACCAGAGTGTGCACCGAGAGAAAGCACGAGGTGCCGCAACGGGCACACCAAGAGTGCAAGTTCCAGATAATTCGCCGGGACAACCGCACTTGCAATCCCGCTCTCAGCGGGTTATCACTATATATACGCATTTGGCACAGCAATCGCTTAGCAGAATGTACTTACGCATTTAAAGGCAGCGCACGTAAATATGTGCCGTTGCCACAATAAGGGCACTAGGGTTCCGGCAGGTCTCTCCCAATCAACTTAAGGGAAAGAGCCAGCGACTGGACCGAGAGTGACCGACCTCCAGCGGCGTACTGGCAGGTTACACGGCGGGATAAAAGCCCGGGAGATCAGACAACGTACTGCTCACCTTTTAATGAGCAGCGTTTATGAATCCGTGAACTTGCAGGAGCCCGCACCATGACAAAACCTAATTTCTTTTTATTAATGATTTCCGCGCCCAAGATGTCTGCGCGTACAGGAGGCCTTTATGTCTGAGTTTCAGTCTGGCGACACTATTTATGAAGACACTCTCGGTGGTGGCTGTCATTGGTCCATGAGAGTTAAAAAAGGCACGCTGCTGACGCTCACCGATGTTAAAGGCGGCGCGAATCTGGGCATGCTGTTTTACAACCCGGAAAACCTCCTGGAAAAATACAACGCGCCCGACACATTAAAAGGTCAGCACACCTTTAAGCTGACCCGTGGTCATTGCCTGTATTCAGACATGGGCCGTATTTTTGCGTCCATCGTTGAAGACGACTGCGGCTGGCACGATACCGTGTGCGGCAACCTGAACAAAGACATGCTGCAAAAGAAATGGTCGCTGAAAACCTATCAGGAAGCCCTGAACGGCTGGACACAGAATGGCTACGACGCCTTTCTGGTCGAACTGGCCAAGTACGGCCTGACCCGCAAAGACATGGCCGCCAACCTGAATTTATTCAGCAAAATCAGCACCGACGCCGAAGGCAACATGCAGTACAGCGAAGGTTCAAAAGCAGGCGATAAAATCGTGCTGCGCTTCGAGATGGACACCTTAATCATCATGCACACCTGCCCTCACCCACTGAGTAATGCTGAAGAGTATCCGGTGCGCCCGGTACATTACGCACTGGCTCAGGCCAAGCCCGTCACTGACAATGATGAGTGTATGAACTCCCGCCCTGAAAACCAGCGCGGTTTTAAAAACAACGCGATTTACCAGTTTATGGGCCAATAAGGAGGACGCATCATGATTAAAGAAAGCCAATTTAACGAAGCCGATGCGGTATTCCGTGAAACCGTTCCCGCGGGTGACTATTTTCTGCACCGCATTGAAAAAGGCCAGACCTTCCGCATTCTCGATCTCGAAGGTAATCAGGCCGCCGACACCCTGTTCTATAACGCCGATGACGTTTCAGAACGCTACAGCGCTATGGATACTATTCGAGGCCAGGGCAATGTGTACCTGACAGCGGGCACTGTTCTACGATCCAACGAAGACCGCCCTATGTTGACCATTACTGCAGACACCTGTGGTCGTCACGACACTCTGGGTGGTGCCTGTGCGACCGAATCAAATACTGTGCGCTATTCGCTCGAGAAAAAGTGCATGCATGCCTGCCGCGACAGCTGGATGCTGGCCATTAACGAAAATGAAGAATATGGCCTGAGCAAGTCTGACATCACCCACAACATCAATTTCTTTATGAACGTGCCTGTCACTCCGGAAGGCGGCCTGACCTTTGAAGACGGTATTTCAGGCGCGGGAAAATACGTCGAGATGAAAGCGGAGATGAATATTCTGGTTTTGATCTCGAACTGCCCGCAACTGAATAACCCGTGCAACGGCTATAACCCGACACCAGTCGATGTACTGATCTGGGAGTAACTATGTTTTCTAAAGTACTGATTGCCAACCGCGGTGCCATTGCAGTGCGTATTATGCGCACGCTGAATGACCTTGGCGTAACCCCTGTTGTAATTTATCACGAAGCAGACAAGCATTCGCTGCACGTTCAGCAAGCGGAAGAATCCTACTCACTGGGCGACGGCAGTGTCGCCGATACCTACCTGAATCAGGAAAAAATTCTGGGCATTGCGAAAGAAAGTGGTGCTCAGGCCATTCACCCTGGCTACGGTTTCTTAAGCGAGAACGCGACCTTCTCGGATGCCTGTGAACAAGCAGGTGTAGTCTTCCTCGGGCCAAACGGCCAACAGATGCTCGACTTCGGTTTGAAACACAGCGCCCGCGCATTGGCCGAACAAGCCGATGTACCCATGCTGCCGGGCACAAGTCTTCTGACTGACATCAACGAAGCCAAAGCAGAAGCTGACCGTGTTGGCTACCCACTGATGCTGAAAAGCACCGCCGGTGGCGGCGGTATTGGTATGCAGCTCTGCTACACCGAAGCAGAACTGGTGAACGCCTTTGATTCGGTAAAACGTCTCAGCGCCAATAACTTCTCGAATGATGGCGTCTTTCTGGAAAAATTTGTCGAGCGCGCCCGCCATATTGAAGTTCAGATTTTTGGTGATGGCAAAGGTACGGTTGCTGCACTCGGTGAGCGGGACTGCTCATTGCAACGACGCAACCAGAAAGTCATTGAAGAAACACCAGCACCACGTATTTCAGACGACGTCCGTACTGCCCTGCATGAGACAGCGAAACGTTTAGGTGAAAGCGTAAATTACCGCAGTGCCGGCACGGTGGAATTTATTTACGACGAAAGCAGCGAATCGTTTTACTTTCTCGAAGTGAATACCCGCTTACAGGTTGAGCACGGTGTGACCGAAGAAGTCTTTGGTGTGGACTTAGTGGAGTGGATGATCCGGCTCGGTGCTGGCGAAACGTTACCCTTAAACGAACAACGTTCTGCGAAAGGCCACAGTATTCAGGCACGAATTTATGCCGAAGATCCGGTAAAAAACTTCCAGCCCTGCGCTGGTCTATTAAGCCGGGTCGATTGGCAAGCCACAACTACAAATGGAATGCGTACCAGAATCGATACATGGGTCGAAAGCGGCACACAGGTGCCCGCATTATTCGACCCTATGCTGGCAAAAGTCATTGTCACAGCAGAAACCCGCGAACAGGCGATGACCGGGTTAGCGGAGACCCTCGACCAATCTGAACTGTACGGCATCGAAACCAACCTGCTTTATCTGAAGTCGATTCTAAAAGACGAAGAAGTAAAAGCCGGATTGGTCTGGACGCAGAAACTGAACAAAATGCAGTTCTCCGACCCAGCCATTGATGTGATCAGTGGTGGCACTCAAACCACGGTGCAGGACGTTCCTGGTCGAATCGGCCACTGGGACGTGGGCATTCCACCGTCAGGCCCGTTTGATGAATATTCCTTCCGGTTAGGTAACCGCCTGCTGGGCAATAGCGAAGACTGCGCAGGGCTTGAAATTACCTTAAAAGGCCCGGTGCTGGTTTTCCAGAAAGCCACGCAGATTATCCTGACAGGCGCTGAAACCAGTGCCGAACTGACACGAGATAATACGACATCCAGTATCGCATTTAATCAGATCATTGAAGTGAAGCAAGGTGACCAGCTTGATTGCGGTACAGTCACAGGGGCAGGTGCACGCGCTTATCTTCTGGTGGCGGGTGGCATTCAGTGTCCGTGCTATTTAGGATCGCGCTCCACCTTTACGCTCGGACAGTTTGGCGGCCATAACGGACGCGCCCTGCTTCCGGGTGATGTATTACACCTGACCGAAGAAGCGACATCTGCAAGCGACGTCAAATTAGTTGACGATATATTCCCGGCTATGGGCAATGAATGGCAATTACGTGTTATCTACGGCCCACATGGTGCACCGGATTTCTTCACTCAGAATGATATTGATGAATTCTTTGCCGCCGACTGGGAAGTGCATTTTAACTCCAGCCGTACCGGTGTGCGCTTAATCGGCCCTAAACCTGAATGGGCGCGTAACGACGGCGGCGAAGCGGGTCTGCATCCATCGAATATTCACGATAATGCCTACGCCATCGGTGCCGTCGATTTTACCGGTGATATGCCCGTTATTCTGGGGCCGGACGGCCCAAGCCTCGGTGGTTTCGTCTGCCCTGTCACTGTCATTCAGGCAGACCTGTGGAAACTCGGACAACTAAAAGCCGGGGATAAAATCCGCTTTACACCCGTCAGCCACGACACGGCTGTCAGCCTGCGTGATGACCAACTCAAACAATTAGACTCCCTCGAGTATCAAGCATCCGAAGTGAGTGAGTATTTACCTGACTCACCGGTACTAAAAACCATTGATACAAAAAATCACCCGACCGGCGTTGTCTATCGCCCCGCCGGTGATAATTACCTGCTTATCGAATACGGCCCACTGCAGTTGGATATCCGTCTGCGCTTCCGTGTGCATGCGTTAATGGAATCTCTGCAAAGCCGGGATATTCCGGGCATTATCGAAATGACACCGGGTATTCGTTCACTGCAGATTCACTATGACAGCCTGACTTTAAAACAAAACGATTTACTTGAACTTCTGATCAATGAAGAAGACGCACTGGGCGATCTGAAAAATGCCGAAGTGCCCTCGCGTACCGTCTGGTTGCCACTCTCCTGGAATGACATTGCCTGCCAACAGGCGGTTGATAAATACGTCAAATCCGTACGCGCCGATGCACCCTGGTGCCCGGATAATATCGAATTTATCCGTCGCATTAACGGTCTTGAATCCGTCGATGACGTGAAGAAAATCGTCTTCGACGCCAGCTATCTGGTCATGGGCTTAGGTGACGTGTACCTCGGTGCACCGGTAGCAACACCTGTTGATCCCCGTCACCGTTTAGTCACAACTAAGTACAACCCCGCACGTACCTGGACGGCAGAAAACTCGGTGGGTATCGGTGGTGCCTATATGTGTGTCTACGGTATGGAAGGCCCCGGTGGTTATCAGTTTGTCGGTCGCACATTGCAGATGTGGAACCGTTATAAACAAACCAAAGAATTTACCAAGCCCTGGTTACTGCGCTTCTTCGATAAAATTCGTTTCTACGAAGTCAGCCACGATGAACTGACGGACATCCGTGAACACTTCCCTCATGGGCAGTACCCGATTCGTATTGAAGAAGACACCTTCAATCTCGATGAGTACGAGCGGTTCCTGAGTGATAACGCCGCAGGCATCAGCGAATTCCAGACGCATCGCCAACAAGCCTTCCAGACCGAGCTGGAAGACTGGAAGGCCAAAGGCTTACTGCGCTTTGAATCGGATATAGGTGTTGCCGAAGAAAACGACGAACGCGAACTGCTTGATGGTGAGTTTGCCGTCGAAAGCCACGTCTCGGGCAACGTCTGGCAGGTACTGGTGGAACCCGGACAGGGCGTAAAAGCCGGTCAGCCTCTACTGGTGCTGGAATCCATGAAGATGGAAATCGAAGTCACCGCCCATAAAGACGGCACCGTGGTCGAGCTTCTGAAAGAAGCGGGTAAAGGCGTGGCACCGGGGCAGGTGTTGGTCGTGCTGAAATAGTCGTAATACTTACACACTGATCCTTAGGGATTAGTGAAACAATCTGCTATAGTTCGCCGCGACAGCATCGGGTTGACACTGATTTGCCCGATCCTGTCGCGACATCCTTTATTGCTTCTTCATCGACACCCGTCCGATCCTGACAATATCTGAATGCCGCACCCGGCCACTCTCTAACAAACGGCCAACTCGCTGGCTTCAGTCTGATCTGAACACAATTCGTTCTGACTACTGCTGCTTCAGCCCATCAAGGGCGACGACTTATTGCTTCTGGCTCTACGTGGCTGGCAGCATTTATTGGAATATTATGTCCGACATTATTGATACACACACTGAAATCACATTTGATGACCTGGCGCTGGCCGAACCGATTGCCCGTGCCGTGAAAGAAAAAGGCTACACCAAGCCTTCCCCAATTCAGGCAAAAGCCATCCCTGTGGTTCTGCAGGGCGGCGACCTTCTCGCCTCGGCCCAAACAGGCACGGGAAAAACGGCGGCCTTTACTCTGCCCGTGCTGCAAAAGCTGCTCGATAAACCTCGCGCGTCCGGTAATCGATGCAAAGCGCTGGTACTCACCCCAACCCGCGAGCTGGCTGCACAGATTCTCGAAAATGCTGAGATGTACAGCAAGCACACGAAAATACGTTCAACCGTTGTATTCGGCGGCGTAAAAATTAACCCGCAGATGCAGAAACTACGCAGCGGTACCGAAGTATTGGTCGCAACGCCTGGGCGTCTGCTCGATCTGCACAGCCAGAACGCTATTAAGTTCGACGAGCTGGATATTCTGGTTCTCGATGAAGCCGACCGCATGCTGGATATGGGCTTTATTCATGACATTAAGCGTGTTCTGAAAATCCTGCCAAAACAGCGTCAGAATCTGCTGTTTTCTGCGACTTTCTCGGATGAAATCCGTGAGCTTGCTCATGGTCTGCTGGATAACCCGGCCGAAGTCAGTGTGGCAAAAGAAAACACCACCAATACTCAGATTGAGCACAAACTGCACCCGGTCGATAAGTCGGCAAAAACACGTCTACTGAGCCATCTTACCCGTACCGAAAACTGGGAACAGGCACTGGTATTCAGTCGCACTAAGCACGGTGCTAATAAACTGGTTCGAATGCTTGAAAAAGACGGCATTAAAGCCGCGGCCATTCATGGTAACAAAAGCCAGAATCAGCGCACTAAAGCACTGGCCGACTTTAAAGATGGAAAAATTACGCTGCTTATTGCCACGGATATTGCCGCACGTGGTATCGATATCCACCAGCTTCCACAGGTCGTAAACTTTGACCTGCCGAATGTACCGGCCGACTATGTACACCGTATTGGTCGTACTGGCCGTGCGGGTATGACAGGCCATGCCATATCCCTGGTAAGTGCAGATGAAATCGATCAGCTGCAGGATATCGAACGACTGATCCAGAAGCATATCGATCGCGAAGAAGTGAAAGGCTTCAAACCACAGAACCCTCTGCCTGAATCGCGCAAGATTCTGCCTCTTAAAAGCAAGAAGCCCAAGAAACCTAAAAAGCCAAAAGAGCAGTCGCAGGCAAACCCGGGTAACGCCAACAATCGCTCAGGCGGTCACCGCAAGCCAGGCTCGGGAAGTAAGTCAGGTAAGCCAGCGCTGAATAAGTCTGCACACAGCGGTAAGACTGCCAGCACATCGCCTTATGGCGAAGCTAAGAAGCCGCAGATCAAGGTTCGCCGTAGCCAGCGCCAGAAGGCCGCCGAAGCCTGAGCTACAACTCTTAGCTGAGAACGAAATGAGCACCGGCCTTACCTACACTGTTCCGGCTGCGACTACCGAAGTGTATGTTTGGACGGCTGCTCAACCTGGAATGGGGACATACTCGCTTGAAGTGCGGATTCAGTAAGTAAGTCAGTGAGAACAAAAAAGTCCCCGTACCTGCTAGGGGCCGGGGACTTTCTAACGATAAATGACCACTCACGACGATGGGTAGCCTGATCTCTCTCACTACAAGACCTTAAATAACCCTGAAAAATATCATAACTTAGTTACCAGGATATCTGATGCAGTGAAGTTATGCGTCTGATGAGTCGTCAGGTAACTCAGCGTACTCCAGCGCCCTGTTAATATCACTAACCCAGCGATGTTGGCGCGACGTAAAAATACGCGCTGTCGGTGTTATATCGATCTCGCAATCCAGGCTACCTGCAGGCACCATCAACACACCTGGGATCTCGCTCCCCGGTACGGCAGAACCACAGTGCTTGCAGAAGCTTTTAGAGTGGCGACTGCCCGGAAGATTAAAAGTAGTCACGGCATTGAGACCACTGTTCCAATGCAATACTGCCGACTGAGAAAACAGATTAGCGGCATGAGCTGAGCCACTGTCTTTCTGACAATACGAGCAGTAGCACAGGTAAAAGCTGTCAAACTGCCCTTTGATCGAAAAAGTCACTGCCCCACACAGGCACGAGCCCTGATAATTTGACATCCTTCTATCCTTAACTAAAAACTGTAAGTACTTACTAAGCACTACCTGCCGAAAGTACTGAGCGTTAGCAGATTAAACCCTTCATCTTCAGAAGGTACCGAAAAATAACGCGCCATCGCCATAAACATCTCCTCTGTATCTGTCGCCGCTCTTTCGGTTTGCTCGACTCGCCTCTTTGCAAGATTCGCTAAACATACGTCATCAGATGAATCGAGGTAGATAAGCTCGTGCGGCGCATTTACCTCCCAGAAGATACTACGTAACCAAGCACGCTGCCCAGGGGTATTCGCCGGGAAATCGATCACAACAGTCTGACCACTACTGAGTAATGACTGAACCAAAGGCTTCACTATGGGTTTAATGAGGCCCGAGTAATTAACATAGTCAGCAACCGAGGAAATAAGATCAGGGTATAGCTGGGTTAGCCATTCATCTTCCGAGAATAGAATTGCCTGTTTCGAGGCGACCAACTCGGCTGCCTTCGTCGATTTACCTGAGGCCATTTTTCCGCATAGTAAGATCAGCATAGTTCTATTTTACTTTTGTTCATGTGTTTCTTGTGATCCTTAGATAGCGTCTTTCTGAAACGTTTGCGAGTTAACTCCGTTACAGAGTGGTTTTCATAGTCTCGCTGTGTGAAATAAGAGGCAGCTAGAGACCCCGTGACCCCAGCTTCTCTACCTCGGTAATCCATTTACGTCGTCGATGCTCACTGGACTTAATTACATTGCCGAACTCAGTTACTTTCACTGGGCTAAAACCGCAAAATTCAAGCACCGTTCTCTTCATCATCTTTGTAGCCGGTGATCCATAAACGAGTTTGTAATACCAGACCGGCGTATCCATCGTAATGATCAGACGCGCGCTGCGTCCTTTCAGGAGCCGCTTAGGAAACAAGTCATCCTTTTCGTACTTGAATGCAAATCCTGGTAAGAACACCCGATCCAGCAGTCCTTTAAGCCCTGCAGGAACCGAGCCTCACCACACTGGCTATACCATAACCACGTGATCTGCCTGCTCTAATTTCTGTGTGAATGTGCATAGTGAGTCCTCTAACTGGAGGCGATTTTCGTAACCTGCATTGAGTACCGGGTTACAATCTAGCCCCGGTAAATAGACGTCTCTTACCTTGGTATTCCATTCTGATAATGGTGCAACAAACAATAACAGAACAGATAAGCAGCTAAGCTGCCACTGCGAGCAAAACATAAAGTTTTGAAAACCTGCAAAAAACTACGCTGCGGAAAAATTCGATCAAACCCAAAATGGATAATTCTCTATGCTTCTTTATCCATGGGTAAGACCACAACCTAGAAAGTACAGGAATCGAAGAAATTTCGAACGCAATTCACGAAACTCTTCTTAGGGTTTCAGACTGATGCTGGAACGTATCCAGCGTGCTTGATATCTGGCCCCATGACCACCTGTTTCCAAGTATATGAGGATGACCCCCTTACAGGATATGCACTGATATACGCTACTTCCGTTATACGGATAGTATGAGAGAGCCGCAGTTGCCTCGGAAGAAAAACAGTTTTCTTCCCCTTTTTTATAGATTTCGTATCCTTTGTTTTGCAGTGACTCTATCTTTCCAAGCTTTGGAAGCTTAGTCTCAAGTCTATTGGAGTTAGTCCAGCCTCTAAGGTTTTCTTTATGACACTCTTCACAATAGTCAGACTCATTCAGAGGAATGATTTCTTTAAGCCGACCGATATTCATGATGATCCCCTACCGTCCACAGCACAGGCGGCGCATAGCGACGTCCAACAAAGCGATTTTGCTTGTTAGCTGCATTTATTAGCTTTCCATTAAAATATCTTCGATTAGCCCATCTTCATCGAAAGACACACTAACTACGTAATCTGTTACGTCACCTGGAAGGGTAAAATCATAGATCTCTTCATCTTCCCATTTGCTGCGCAAAACGAGTAGATCGATTACTTGCACATTAGTTGGCTTAGGTGTGCCCGTATGCTTTTCCCAGTAACTTGGTGATAGTTCATCTAGGTGATGAGAAACATACTCATCAATGCTGTGCTCACCTTGCTCAGTGCCTGACAATTGTTTTATTCCTTCAAGGGCTTTCTTTTCGTTACTCAACTCTATATTCCTTTATTCATCTAACGCCAGCCAGCATGCGCGCCTATGGAATGGAGGCGAAGCCGCAATGTAGTAGGTGTCGCCGTGCCTGGCCTTGTTATATTTAGAACACCCATCCCAAGAAACCTTCGTCGTACATATCACTGATTTTTCCGGCAAACAGCGAACGTAGCTCACTGTCGAATTTCTTTTGGATCTGGAATATTTGTTGTTCAGTTTTCATCATAACCTGGTTATGTTCGATTACGGCAGATGCAATTTTTCTGAACTTTGTCATGAACTTTTCTCTCTCGGCCTCAGACTCGAGCTGCGTTGCGAGAAGGGTTCGCATCATTGGCATCATGTTGTTCACTTCGACGTCTTCGGTCGCAGCTTTAGATAGTTCAGACCTCTCATCGTAAACCTTATTGATTGACGTTACCTTTTCGTCGACCATGTTTGAAAACTTATCATAAGTACCGGTCATTAAAGCCAAACTTTCATACTTTCTGAATAATTCAAGCCTGCAGTTGGCTACACTTTCCTTTAATTCACTAGCTTTTGTATTAGTTTCGGAATGCGTTTGAAAAATAGATTTTAGGAGAACTTCATAGTCCCTGCCGAGCTCCGATTCAGGTGTCGAAAAAATGTGCTCCAGCTCGTCAAACATGAGCTGGTAAGAGCCGCTCAGGTTTCCGTATTGAAGATACAGATCATTATGAGATGTATGGCACGACCCCTGTAATTCACGCATTGGCGTGTAGTTTTTTTCTATTATCGTGCCTTCCAATCGCGAATCGTTCCTATAGTTTTCTAACACGCCCGCAAATAAAAATGAGCCGAAAAAGACAGGAAGAAATGCCACTAAAACTTGTGCCCAAATAGGCTGATTATTGCTACTACTCAAATCAACTCCTTAAAATATAACAGTGAATTATATTTGCTCGAACAACTCTTCACGGAGTTTCCCGACCCCATTGTCACCATACACATCACCCTGTAATTTAAGTATTTTCTCCATGTATTCCCTACTCTCTCCAACAAGATACTTTTGGCATTGCGAGTTCATAACCATCGTTAGCTTAGTGCTGATAATAGCTGGAAAATCAGTTTTGTTATTAGCAGTTGGCGAATAACTGATCAGCTGATTCTTGGATAGTGGCATAAAAAATTTGGATCTAAAGGAAAAAACCTCAGAAATATTTTCAATAATAATTGGGTTGTCGCCCGTTAGAAAATTTCCCCAACCAGTATGCTCATCAGACACAGTATGAAGACACCAACAGTCAAGATCCGTTTGATGAATCCGTAAATCAAACGTTAAGAGTGGAAGAAAAAAACTACGGAAATAGTGGCGAAATCCTTCATTATTTTTTAACAACTCCCGAAGCTTTTCAATTTCACCCAGCGGAACGCCACCGAATGTTATTTTATCTCCGAACTTATTTAGGTCCAAATTATTAATATATGTCTCAGAAAATCTATCTGTAAGCGGCATTCTCCAAAACTGGAATGCCACAAATAGTTTAAGTAAATACAAACCCTGCTTTGAGATCAATTCCTCGTGAGAAATGCCTTTTCTTATATGATGGAAGAAATCCCCGAAACTGCTCTCAATTGTGCTGTAAAGCTTCTCAACTTGATCGCTGGGTCTACCTTTGAATTCTATAGTATTGCGATGCTTCTCGTAGAGGACTGTTTTGGGTGTTTGTTTATCCTTCTTAAATTTGTGCAGATATTTGTCGAAGACTTGCAGCCTCCCATCTGAGGAGGTAAACCCTCTCAAGTAGAGCTGCGGAATGTAATGATGATTCACCGAACTCAACCGGGACCTCCAGAAATATAACGCCCCTAAGCAGAGGCAAATTTGTTCTTAGCGCGCAGCGCGTTAATTTGTCCTGCCAGTTCGCTGGCGAACTGACTTGGTTTGTTATGTGTTTCTGCCTCTACGGCGTCCAATTCTAGAAACTACTTTTATCGGTAGTACAAGCGAAAGCAGACCAGAAGCAATTAGGCTAACTATCACGCCTAAATAGGCAGCAAAGCTATTCAGATTTAATAAAGCATTAAGGATAGAAAAATAAATTGCCATCTGAAGTACAAGTGAAAGAATGAAACTAAATCCTCTATTTAGCTTGTACTCAGAACCACAGAAAGAGCAACGAAAACTCAAATTAAATACAGATCCCATTCTCTGCAGGGCACCAATGCCATTATTTCCACATTCTTGGCATTTCAATTTAGTTCACCTTACACATAACATCTATGGACACCCCTCATTGTGCAAGCGAAATCTGTCTTTGGTGTAGTGCAGCCATCTATTCGGATTCCACTTGGCCTGAGGCCAGATCCTTGATGAACTTCGCCAACCCGGTTCTTATCAGCTTATCGTTCCCGAAGAACGTAGTTAGGAACAGAGTTTCCGGATTGCGGTCCTACCTGTTAGACATCTGATTTCACTTACGCAACTACGGTGTCTTCATACCTTTTGTAACTCTGTTCCTTGCTCAGCAAAGCCCAGATCGTTCTTGCTAGTTTGTTCGCCAACGCCACGACGACTACATTGTGGTGACGACGCCTCATAAGATCCTCAAGCCAATCTACCGGAGCATTATTCCTGTTCATATGACGAATTACGGCTCTGGCACCATGGATCAGCATCTTACGAATATAAGCATCACCTCTCTTGCTGATGCCTTGTAAATTTTGCTTCCCGCCACTTGAATATTGTCTGGGGACCAGCCCCAACCAAGCTGCGAATTCTCGCCCTGATCGAAATTCTTTCGCATCACCGACGCTTGCTACTATCGCCGAAGCTGCCAACCGACCAACACCAGGAACTTCAATTAATCGTTTACAGCGTTCATCAGACTTATTTTGATCATTGATTTCCTTATCAAGATCACCGATCTCCGATTCAATATAATTTAACCGATCGATCATCCGAAGCATCAGGCGATTAAGTGTTGATGGCAAGTCATTTTCAACATCTCCATATGAATCTGACAACCATTGCCTCAACCGCTTCGGTCCTGCAGGAATCGCCACTCCAAATTCGGAAAAGGATGAGCGTATGCGATTAATTACTGCCGTCCGCTCCTTTATCAACCCTTCCCGCTCTCGATGCAAAAGCAGTACTGCTTGTTGCTCTGGACCTTTTATTGGCACAAACCTCATTGTTGGCCGATCAACCGCCTCACAGATTGCTTCTGCATCCGCAACGTCAGTTTTATTCGTTTTTACGTAAGGCTTCACAAATTGCGGCGGTATTAATTTCACATCATGGCCAAGCTGCTTTATTTCTCTAGCCCAGTAATGAGAACCGCCACAAGCTTCCATCCCGACTAAGCAACGAGGTAACTTAGCCATAAATGGTAACAACTGATTACGTCGAAGCTTTTTACGAATTAAGCATTTCCCTCTGCTATCGCTGCCATGAATTTGAATCACCGACTTTGCCAGGTCGACTCCTATCACTCTTAGCTGTTCCATAAACCACCTCCCGCGAAGAAACTGAAGTTTCAGTGTAAGGGAGGGGTGTCCATTTCATTAGCTTATTAGTGTGCGTG
>MDSV01094873.1_pt1 | contig 30980 bp, 35 predicted proteins | sample 810851 | NCBI WGS metagenome assembly MDSV01 (sample SAMN05326640, study PRJNA326480) | marine metagenome | isolation source: seawater | place: Atlantic Ocean: North East | collected 2012 | reverse complement strand
CCCTTAATAATATTTCCAGTACCACCCATTGAATAATGGATGCCCCATTTTTTTTCTAAATATAAGATTAAAGCGTATATGGAAGTAGTAGTAAAAGGATTCCCACCAACTAGAAGTGGATGCATACTTAGTAATCTTCGTAATTTTTCATTTTTTATATAAGTAGAAACTAAAGCATAAACTGATTTATAGCTTTTGAGCTTTAACAGAGCAGGCAATTGTTTAATCATTTTACTAGGCTTATCAAATGAAATAGTAGAAAGTTCAGTAAAGCCTTTATCAAATATTTTCTTAGTAAATTTAACAAGATTCTCATACCCTCTGACATCATCTTTGTTTATTTTTTCAATCTGTTTTTTCATTTCTTCTTCATTTCCTGAATAATTAAATTGAATGCCATCTTCAAACACAAACCTATACCAAGTTTTAAGTGGTATAATTTTTATATAATCTTCAGGTTTTTTGTTAAATAATTCAAAAAGTTCATTAATCAAATATGGTGCTGTAATAACAGTTGGACCAGCGTCAAAAGTAAATCCATTTTTTTTAAAAACTCTAGCTCTTCCACCTAAATCTGAATGTTTTTCAATAATAGTTACATCGTGTTTTTTTGCTCTAAGCCTCAACGCAGCTGCTATGCCACCAAAGCCCGAACCAATAACTATAGATACTTTTTTATCTACATTCATTTTTTATTAAATTTATTATTTACTGATCTTTTTTAAACTTAATTGTATCAAGTTATTAGGTTTTTATTTAGGGAATTTTTTATTTGTTCAAAATTTTGTTTAAAAAGTACTTCTAACTTTGATTTATCAATTGATGTTTCTATTATTTTTGATGTACTTTCAATTGCAATCTTTATAGCCGTATTTCTGATATCTTTAATAGCACCCTGTTTAAGTTGTTCAATTTTTTGTTCAGAAGATCTTTTTTTATTTTCAGATAAACTATAGAATTTTTCATTGATAGAAATGATCATTTTTTCACTTTCGGCATTGGCTTTTTTAATTATTTTTTCACTTTCACTTTTTGAATTTTCTAATTTTGTTTGAGATTCATTTAATAAATTTTTTGCTTCATTTTTTAATTTTTCTGCTTCTTCAATTTCTTCTTTTATTCCTGATATTAAATTTGCCAATAAATCATTTATTTTTTGAGGAATTTTTAAATAAATCAAACCTCCTATAAAAATTAGAAATGAAATAGCTACCCAGAATGTTGCATCAATTATCATATATATTTTTTTATCTGTTTTTTTGAAACATCTTCAACAATAGCAGATACATTACTTTTATTTACATCTACATTAATAATATTTTTAATTAAATTTGATGACGTTTCAATTGCAATTTTATTAATACTAATTATTGCATTTTCTTTAAAGGATTTAATATCTGCTTCTACTTTTTTTACTTCTTTTTCTATATCTTTTTCTAACTGTTCTTTTTTATAATTAATATCTTCATTAATTTTTTTTCTTGCATTTGAAAGAATTAAATTAGATTCATTTTTTGCATTATTAAGAATAGTTTCATATTTTTTTAAATTAAGATCAGATTCTTTTTTAAACTTTTCTGCATCATCTAAATTATTAAGTATTTGTGATTTTCTATTTTCTAAAACTTCACTAATTTTTGGCAAAATTAATTTTGATAAAATAGTATACAAAATTATAAATATTATTGTTAACCAAAAAATTTGAGAAATCCAAAATTCTGGATTTAGCTGAGGCATTCCATCCTCAGCTGCAGAAATTCTGCCACTATTAGTGAAAACCAAAAAAACTATGTAAGCTATTAATAATTTAATCTTCATTCGTATTTTAATTTAAAATGCGAATAAAATAATTAGTGCAACTACCAGTCCAAATAAGCCAGTAGCTTCAGCTAAAGCAAAACCTAGTAATAAATTTGGAAATTGTTTTTGGGCTGCCGATGGATTTCTCATCGCACCTGACAAATAATTTCCAAAAATTATTCCAATGCCTACTCCAGCTCCAGCTAATGCTATAGCTGCTAGTCCGGCTCCTATCATTTTTGCTGCTTCTAACTCCATATATCCTCCTTTTAAGTTAATGGTGTAAGTTTAATGCATCGTTTAAATAGATGCAGGTTAATATTGCAAATACATAAGCTTGAAGAAAAGCTACAAGAATTTCTAAACCCGTTAATGCGACAGAAAAACTAAGCGGTAACCATCCCCCAACTATTCCAAGACTTATAACAAAGCCTCCAAAAACTTTTAACATTGTGTGTCCTGCCATCATATTAGCAAAAAGACGTACTGAAAGACTAATAGGTCTGCTTAAATATGAAATTATTTCAATAATAACAATTAGAGGCAGTAAAACAATAGGAACACCACTTGGGACAAATAATTTAAGATAACCTAAACCATGTTTGGCAAAACCAATTATAGTTACTCCAATAAAAATAAATGCCGCAAGAACAAAAGTTACTATTATATGACTAGTCACAGTAAAAGAGTAAGGTATCATTCCGAGCATATTACAAAATAAAACAAACATAAAAATTGAAAAAATAAATGAAAAATACGGTTTTGCCTTAGTTCCCGCAGTATCACTTATCATTTTTGAAACAAATGTAAAACTAAGTTCTGTTAAAATTTGTAATTTTGAAGGTATAATCAATTTCTTTTTTATACCTACATAAAATAAAATTAAAATAGTTATTGAACTTAACGCCATAAATAAGCTTGCATTCGTAAATGAAATATCTACATGACCTAATTTAATTTCAGGACCAATTCGGTAAACATTAAATTGATGCATTGGATTTGCTGCCATATTTTAATTTCCTATGTTTTATCTTTTTTATTTTGCATTTTTTTTGCTGACCTAAAGACATTTAGTATGCCTGCTATCACTCCTATAAAAAAAAATAACAATGTTAACCATGGCTTACTATCAAACCAATTATCTAAAATAAACCCCATAATTGTCCCAACCAATACCGCAGCAACTAATTCAGTACTTATTCCTAAAGCTTTCCCAAAAGAGTTTGATGTTGTATTTCCTTGATTATTTAATGTTTTTTGCTGTAGTTTATCTTTTGCAATTTTAAGGCGAACTTTTAAATCATTGTTAATTTTCATTTTTAATAAATTTAAGCAGCAAATTCTTCAGCTTTTTGAAGATCAACAGCAACTAGCTGGCTAATTCCTTTTTCCGGCATGGTAACACCGTATAACCTATTCATTTTTGACATTGTTAAAGCGTGGTGAGTAACAATAATGAATTTAGTTCTAGTTATTTTTATTAAGTCATCTAATAAATTACAAAATCTTGTAACATTAGCATCATCTAAAGGTGCATCGACTTCATCTAATACGCAAATAGGTGCTGGGCTAGTTAAAAATACAGCAAAAATTAGAGATAAAGCTGTTAGGGCTTGTTCACCTCCTGATAATAAAGTTATTGACTGAAGTCTTTTTCCTGGAGGGCTAACTAGCATTTCTAGGCCTGCTTCAAGAGGATCATCGGAGTCAATTAATTCTAATTTTGCATTTCCACCGTTAAATAATTTTTTATAAACTTCATTAAATTTTCTATCAACTTTTTCAAAAGCATCTATTAGTCTTTCTCTGCCTTTTTGATTGAGCTCATTAATACTAGATTTTAATTTAATAATTCCAGAAACTAAATCTTCTCTATCTTTTTCCATTTTTTTTATTTCATTTTCATATTGATTAGTTTCTTCATCAGCTCGAAGATTTACAGAACCTAGTTTTTCTCTAATTCTTTTTTTTGCATCAAGGAGCTCTTCTTGCTGTAAAGTATCTGGTAAATTTTCTTTTTCTACCAAATTAGATGAGTTAAATAAATTTTCTTCATTTAAATTTAGTTCTTCATATATTCTATCAAGTAGATCAGTTTTTCTTTTTTTTAAACCTTCTAAATTTGCAACAGATGTAGCTCTTTTTTCTCTTATTATCATCATTTTTTCTTGAGTATTTTTTAAACTATTATTGTGACTATTAAATACATCTTCTGCATTTTTTAATTCATTTTCTATTTCTGTTTTTTCTTTTTCAGTTGATTTTATATTTTCAATTATTTGTCCTTTTGAAACAGCTAAGTTTTGAGGTTGTTTTTCTAGTACCTTTAAATTTTTGAAAATTTTGTCTTTTCTTGAGTTTAATTCAATTAACATTTTTTCAGAACTTTTATTTAAATTTTTCCATCTTTCAATTTCACTATCGATATTATTAATTCTTTCTCTTCTTTTAATTCCATCATTTTTAATAGATTGGTTTTTACTTAAAGAATTAGCATACTTTTGTTGAAAGTTTCTTATTTCATCGTTTAATTGATTAATTTTACTTATTTCATTTTCTTTAGAAAAGCCTTCATAATTTAAAAGTATTTTTTTTAATTTATAAATAGAAGCTTCTATTAATTTTGAAGCATCAACAGTATGCCCACTATTTGTAAGTTCTTTACTTTTTTTCATTTCTTCTATTGTGTCTTTTAGGTCATTCATTATTTCTGTAGAACTTAATTTTAAAATTAAGTCATTAGATATAATTTCTAATTTTTTTTGTGCATCTTCTAAATTATTTGTTGAAATTTTAAGATCTTCATCAGATTTTTTTTCAATATCAAAATATTGAGTTTCAAAATTTACTAGGTCTTTTTTTTCTACTACAAGTCTTTTTTCATTTGAATTTGAATCTATAATAATACTTTTCTCTCTATCAATATCTATGTCCATAGTTTTTAGAGAACTTGATAAGTCATCAATATTTTTTTCTGCCCTTATGCTTTCTTCTTCTAAACTTTTCAGTTCTAAATTTATTCTTTGTAGTTTTGACAGAATTTCAATATTTTTCGCCCTAAGCGGTTTAAGTTTAGAATTTTCTTCTTCTAATAGATTTGTGTAATTGTTTATTTCAACATTCAAACCACTTACCTCATCTTCAGATTCATTATTTATTTCGTTCTCTAAATTAATATCTTTTTCAATATCCTTTAATCTTAGAAAATAAAGCCCAGCTTCAATTTTTTTTATTTCTTCAGAAATTATTTTATATTTGGTAGCTTCTTCCGCTTGTTTTTTTAAATTATCTAGTTGTTTTTCTTGTTGACGTCTAAGCTCATCAGCTCGTTTTAAATTATTTTCAGCAGCATTTAATCTAAGCTCTGATTCATGTCTTCTAGCATGAATACCAGAAATTCCCGCTGCTTCTTCGAGAATGGTTCTTCGATCAGACGGTTTAGCAGTAACTAAATTTCCAATCCTACCTTGGCTAATCATAGAAGGAGAATGGGCACCAGTTGATAGATCGGCAAACAACATTCTTACATCACTAGCTCGGACTTCTTTGTTGTTTATATAAAACTTTGAACCTTTGTCTTTTTCAATTCTTCTTTTTATTTCAATATTTTCCAATTCTTTGTATTGAAGTGGACCTTCCTGGTTTAAATTATTTAAAGTTATACTTACCTCAGCTATATTTTTTGAAGGTCGGTTTGCTGTTCCTGAAAAAATAACATCTTCCATTCCAGATCCACGCATACTTTTTGCTGATGTTTCTCCCATACACCATTTTAAAGATTCAACAATATTTGATTTTCCACATCCATTAGGCCCAACTATTCCTGTTAAATCTTTTTCTATAAGAAAATTTGTTTTTTCCACAAAAGATTTAAATCCTGTTAATTGGATTTTTTTAAACTCCATACGTTAAACTATATCAGTTTTTCGATTGCTTTTTTTATATTTTTATATTCTAGTGATTTATCAAACTTTTTTTCATTAATAATTAACGTAGGCGTAGAATTTATTTTATATTTATTTGCTGCATTGATTCGTCCATTTAAAATAAAATCTTCTATTTCTTTATTTTCAAAACATTTTTTCTGATCTAAATTATTTATACCGAATTTATTTACAGATCTTTCAAGATTGTTATTTATATCTTCAATTGTAGTACCTTTTGTCCATTGTTTTTGTGTTTCGTATAAATTATTTAAAAAAGAAAGCCTTTTCTCACTCTTGAGACAATGAACAACTTTTGCAGCATTAAGCCCTGCCAAGTCTAGAGGAAAATTTTTAAAATAAATTTTAACCAAACCTTTATCAATAAAATCTTTTTTTATTAGGGGATAGATTTTTTTGTGGAAATCAGCACAATGAGGACATGTTAATGATTCATAAACAAAAATTGAAATTTTTGCGCTATTATCACCATCCCAAATTTCATTTTTTAGAGAATTTTCACTAGAAAAAGAATTTATTATTGGAAAAATAATAAAAATAAATAAATAAATTAATTTTTTCATTTTTTAAAGTTTGTAGTTAAGTTTAATAATGATTTTTTAATTTTATCATTTTTAATTTCATTAATTTTATTGACAAATTTTTTTTTTGACATATCTGAGATCGGTAAGTTATTGTTTTTATATTGTTTATTATTTATTTCAAAACTTTCAAGTATAATCCTATTAACTACATTATATCCAAAATAACTATTTATTTTATCTATTATATGTTTTTTGTTATATTCGATTTCAATTTCATTTCCTTTTTTTACTTTTATAATTAAAATACCAGATGAATTTATATTTTTAGGTCTATAAGATTTAGGAAAAGACACTTTAGACACATTTTTACCAACTAAATAATTCCATTTACTCAAAATATCTGAATAGATATATCCTTTTTTATTAAGAACTTTCTTAATATTTTTAGGCAAAGTGTCCTTAAAAGATCTTAGTCCTTGAATATAAAATGATCCTTGATTTATAATCTTTTTAAAATGCATAACGATTTTTCAATACTACCAAAGAAAATACTTTATTGGTACGATAATAATAAAAGAACTTTACCCTGGAGAACTAATGGCACATTAAAGCAAAAGGAATATTATACTCTTATAAGTGAATTTATGCTTCAGCAAACTCAAGTTTTGACTGTTATCCCTTATTTTAATAAGTTTGTAAAAGATATTCCCAATATAGTTTCACTTTCGAAAATAAATGATAGAAAATTATTAAAATATTGGGAAGGCCTTGGTTATTATTCCAGAGTAATAAACTTAAAAAAAACTGCAAAAATATTAGTAAAAAAATATAAAAAAAAACTACCTCAAAATATAATTGAATTAAAAAAATTACCAGGAATAGGAGATTATACAGCAAAAGCAATTTTAGCTATAGCATTTAATAAACCATTTATTCCATTAGATGGAAATATAGAAAGAATTATTAAAAGAATATTTAATTTAAAATCTGAAAAGGAAACTAATAAAGAAAATATTGAAAGAAAAAAGTTTTTTTTAGGTACTTCAACCAGATCAAATGATTATGCTCAAGCCTTGATGGAGTTAGGAGCTCTTATTTGTAAACCAAAAATACCACATTGTAATAAATGTCCATTAACAAATATTTGCAAATCTTTCAAAAAAAAAGATTTTGAAATTAAAAGAAAAAATAAAAAAAAAATTAATAAGTTTTTTATAGTTAAAATTTATAAAAAAAATAATAAATTTTTATTAATAAAAAATACTAAATTTAATTTTTTAAAGAATTTTAAAATATTTCCAATGGAAGAAATTCAAAAAAAAATAAAAATAAAAAAATATTTAAATTTAAAAATATCTAATATGAATATGTATATTTTTTTTAAAGAAATTAATAAATTAAAATTAATAGCTGGATCAACTTGGGTTGAAAAGTCTAAATTAAACAATTATACATTACCAACATTTACTAAAAAAATTTTTATTAATTTAGATAAATATTTATGAAAAAAGTAGTTATAGTTGGTGCCGGTATATCAGGATTATATTTTGCAAATTTATTAAGTCGGCACACTGACTACAAAATTTTAATTTGTGAAAAACATAATTCAATAAATGTAAGTGAAGGCTATGGCATACAACTTTCTGTTAATAGTGTTGAATTACTTAATAAAATTGGTTTTGATAATATTGATCAATTAAATAAATTTAATCCACATAATATAGATTTTTATTCATTACAAAAAAAACAAAAAATATGTGATTTAAATATTTCAAAATTTAATTCTAATAACAGTAAATATACAACTATTAGAAGATCTACTTTAATTAATTTTCTTAAAGAAAAACTTCCAAGTAATATTATAGAATATAGTAAAAAAATTAAAAAAATTAATGATGAGAAAAAAGTTGTAGAATTAACTTTTGAAAATGATTCTTCTTTAGAATGTGATTATTTGATTATTTGTGATGGTGTTTTTTCCTCTACAAAAACCTTAGTAGTCAAAAAAAATTTTAATCCTATATATTCTAATTCAATAGCTATAAGAGGAACTATAAATAAAAAAAATTTAGAAAATATTAATTATAAAAATATTTCATTATTTTTAGGTTCTAACTTGCATTCAGTTATATACCCGATAGATAAGAGTGATGAGTTTAATTTTATAACTATACTAGAAAAAAACCTTATAAAAGATAAGTTACAAATTTATTCATTAACTAATGATAGTAATTTTGTATCTTCAGTTTTGAGAGGGCTATCAAATCAAATTGATCAAAAAATTATAAAAAATATTAATGATATTAAGTGTTTTCCAATTTTCATAAGTAATAAAATCCAGGAACCGAGACATAAAAATATATTTTTAATTGGTGATGCTTTTTTTTCATTTCCACCATCATTTGCTCAAGGAGCTTCTCAAGCAATAGAAACTGCCTTTGAATTATATAATAGTATAAGTAAAAATAATAATGATTTTAATTCAAAAAGAATTAAAAGAACAAAAATGATTAACAGAAGATCTAAATTTAATAATTTTTCATTTCATTTTTCCAATCCATTTATGATATTTTTAAGAAATTTATTTATGAAGTATTTAATTAAAAACAAAACATTTATTAATAATTATTTAGGCAAAGTTTATAAAAATTAATTATTTGAAATTAATCTTTGTCTTAGATTGTCAATTGGGAGTATAGTTCCATTTATATTATAATGCCAGTAAGTCCATCCATTACAACTCTCTGCACCTAAAATTTTTGCTGCAACCTTGTGAATTGAACCTTCAATTTGACTGTGTTTAATACTTCCGTCAGCCATTATTTTTGCACTGTTTCTTTTTTTTTGATCAAAGATATTAGTTCCTGGTTTTATTAGTCCAAGTTCAATTAAAGAACCAAAAGGTATTCTCGGCTTAGATCTATTATTTTTCAAAGTATCTAAAAAATTATCTTCAATGGGTTTTGTATTTTTTATTCTTTGTTCAGCTGCTTTAAAATAGTTTTTTTCTTTTTCAATTCCATAGTAATTTCTTCCTAATTTCTTTGCTACAGTTGCTGTAGTTCCAGATCCAAGAAAAGGATCTAATATCATATCGTTTTTATTAGAAGAGGCCAATAAAACTCTATGCAACAAAGACTCTGGTTTTTGAGTTGAGTGAATTTTCTTACCATTTTGCTTTAATCTTTCATTTCCGTTACAAATCGGTAAATTCCAATTAGATCTCATTTGAAGATCGTCATTTAAACATTTTAAAGATTGATAATTAAACGTATATTTAGATTTTTCAGTTTTAGAAGCCCATATTAATGTTTCATGAGCATTAGTAAATCGTGTACCTCTAAAATTTGGCATTGGATTATTTTTATTCCAAATCACATCATTTAAAATCCAAAATCCTAAATTTTGAATTATTGTACCTAGTCTAAAAATATTATGATAGCTTCCAATTACCCAAATAGCACCATTTTTCTTTAATAGTCTTTTACATTCTTTTAACCAAGCAATTGAAAATTCATCATACTTTTTAAAACTATCAAACTGATCCCAAACATCGTTAACTGCACTGACTTTAGATTGGTCGGGTCTAATTAATTTGTTTTTTAATTGGAGATTATATGGGGGGTCAGCAAATATTAGATCAAAAGTTTCATTAGGTATTTTTTTTAATTCTATAAGGCTATTCCCATTTATGATTTTATTTTTAAAATTGTTTTCCATTTATAAAAAACAATTAGACTCGAAACAGATTCTGCAGTCAACCTACGATTGAATTAATTGAGTCTACTAGTATCTATATTAAATTTTTACTCAATATGTTGTGTATTGGTTTATAAGTTTTTCTATGATGGGGGGTAATATTTAATTTTTTTAAAGCGATCCGATGTTTTTTTGTTCCATAGCCAAAGTTTGTATCCCAAGAATATCCTTTAAATTTTTTAGATAAAGTTTTTATATATTGATCTCTAGCAACTTTAGCTAAAATTGATGCAGCTGATATAGAGCTATTAATTTGATCACCTTTAACAATAGTTTTAATTTTTAAGTTATTTATAATTGGTGATTGATTGCCATCCACCAATACCAAGTCCGGTTTTTTACTAAGTTTTAAAACAGCTCTTTTCATTGATAGTAGTGTTGCTCCTAGTATATTTAATTTTTCAATTTCTTTTAGAGAAGCTTTGCCTATTGCAAAAATGGAATTTTTTTTTATATATTTTGAAAGTTTTACTCTGTTTTCATAAGATAATTTTTTTGAATCTTTTAAAATTTTTTTATTTATATTTTTATTTAAAATAACAGCTGAAGAATAAACAGGTCCAATCCAGCTTCCTCTTCCAACTTCATCAACACCAGCAATTATATTTTTTTTATAGTTTTTCAAATTTTTATATTTTAACAAACTTAATTTTTTCTCTTACAAGCTTTAGATCATTCCAAGAATATATTTTTTGTTCTGTTTGTTTAATTAAAAAAGCAGGGTGAAATGTAGCCATTATATCTATGCTGTTATTATTTATTTTTTTCTTAAACCAAACACCTCTTTGTTTAAATATATTTGCTTCATTACCAATTATTGATTGTAGTGCAATTTCCCCTAGAAGGATAAGTATTTTTGGATTAATAATTTCGATGTGCTCTAATAAGCAAGGAATATTTTTTTTTATTTCTTTATAATCTAATTTTTTATCATTAGGTAGTTTATAATTAATAACATTTGTTATATATACATTAGATCTATCTAAATTAATTGCATGAAGCATTTTGTCTAACAACTCTCCTTCTGGCCCCATAAATGGAACTTCACGTTCATCATTTTTCGCTTTTGAAAAATCTCCTATAATCATGATCTGAGAGTCTATATTTCCATCCGAAAAAATAATATTCATTCCTTTATTTTTTGTTTCATAATTATTAATTTTTATTATTTTTTCTTTTAATAAATTTAATTTATTTTTTTTATCAATTTTAATAAAATACCCTTTATTATTAAATCTACTTATGGGTGAATTACTTATTAAAGTATCTAAATTGTTCATTTTATAAAATTTAATTTGAGAAATGATTTTTTGATTTATATTTTTTTTCATCATAGGATAAACTTAATTTATGAGAATAAAAAAATATAGCAACATAGTATTTATAATAATTTTTTTTATTATTTTTTCAAGCACGGCCTCAAAATCCTCAGTTTATAACAAATTATATTCTAAAGAAAATATTTCTAATTATTTTTCTGGAATTATTTTACTTAATAACTTTGAAAATAAAGAGGGAATTAAATATTTAAAGAATATAAAAGAACTAAAAAATATTCACGCTCCATATGTTAGAAAATTAACAAATGCATTAGTTTTGGATGGAAAAGTTCAACAAGCTATTTACTTTGTCAATAATTTAAAATTTATTAACAAAAATTTCTTTGAATCCAATATTCTTTTAGGAATAAATAATCTATTAGATAAAGAATACGATTTAGCAGTAAATTATTTTACTAAAATAGTTAAAAACAAAAAGTATAATAATTTTGAAAAATTAATTATTTATAACATCTTGACTTATCAAGAAGTTTTTGAAAATAAAAAAATAAATTTATCTAAAAAAATTCCTAAAAATGTTAATAATATTAATGAAGCTTTGTTAAATTGTTACCTGGATAATGACAGTGTAGACTCTTCATTTAAGAAACTTATAAATTCAAAAGAAGTTGATTATACAAGATACATATATTTTTATGTAAATTATTTAATAAACAAAAAACGATATAAAGAGGCCTTAAATGTTGTTGAAAGTAGTACAGATGAGATAAATAGTAATTTATTATTAGATCAAACTAAAATTTGGTTAAAAAATTATAATTATAAAAACATTAAGAGTTTATTCAATTGTAGGAATCCGAGTCATTTAATTAGTGAACTTTTTTATTTAATAGCAAATTTATATTCTGCCGAAGAAAATTATTATGCTTCCAATTTTTATATAAATTTATCAAACTATCTAAATCCAAAATTTATTTTTAATAAGGCTTTGCTGGCAGAAAATTTTTCTAGTATGGAAAAATATAAAAAATCTAAAGAAATTTATAAAAATTTTGAGAAAAAATATGAAATATATCATTGGTATGGAGTAAAAAAAATTTCTTATATAGAGTCAAAAAATAATAATAATAAAAAAGCGATTGAATACTTTAAAAAAAATTATAATAAACTTCAAAATCCAACATTAAAAAATTTTTATGATGCAGCAAATTTTTATAAAAATTTAGAAAATTATGAGCAAGCAATAAAATATTATTCAAAAGTTTTGGAATCATTAAATCAAAATCATCCGTTGTATTCATCAATCCTATATAGAAGAGGGGGAAGCTATGAACGAATAAAAAATTGGAAAAAATCAGATGAAGATCTTTTGGAATCTTTAATTTTATCACCAAAAGATGCTCATGCTTTAAATTATTTGGCATATAGTTGGTTGGAAAGAAATCATAATTTAGAAAAGTCTATGGATATGCTTATTACTGCTCATAATTTAAAACCCAACGATCCTTATATTCTAGACTCAATTGGTTGGGCTTATTTTTTAAAAGGTGAGTATGAAATAGCACAAAAATTTTTACAAAAAGCTGTTATATTAATGCCAAGAGATCCAATTGTTAATGATCATTACGCAGATATATTATGGAAATTAAATAAAAAAATCCAAGCGACATATTTTTGGAAATATGTATTAAGTTTAGAAAAAACTGAATTAAAAATGAAAAAAATAATTGAAAAAAAAATAATATTTGGTGTTTAAAACTTTTCATAAATAAATGAAAAAACAAACAATTTATTCCTATTCAAAAATCAATTTATCATTAAGAGTTATTGAAAAATTAAAAAATAATTTTCACTCAATTCAATCCTTAATAACCTTTGTAAACATTTGTGATAAAATTGTAGTAAAAGAAAAAGTAACCAAAAAAGATATTATAAGTTTTTTGGGTCCATTTAAAAAAAATATTTCAAAAAAAAATAATACAATAAATAAAACATTAAATATCTTGAGAGATAGTAATTATTTAAACGACAGAAATTTTAAAATAACTATAACAAAAAATATACCCACAGAAGCAGGCCTAGGCGGAGGCTCAATGAATGCCGCAAGTTTATTAACTTTTTTTAACAATAAGTATAAACTTAAAATTTCTAATAAAAAAATGATTGAAATTACATCTCAAATTGGATCTGATGTTATCCTTGGCTTGAAAGCTGCAAATATATTTTTTGGAAGTGTTGATAAAAAAATTATAAGATATAAAAATAATTTAAATTTATTTTTATTGATTGTAAAACCACCTATTAATTGTTCAACAAGACTGATCTATAAAAAAAATAGTAAATACTCAAAAAAATATAAAAACAAAGATATTAAAAATTTTAATTTATTATTTAAAACTGAAAATTTAAAAAATGATACTAATGATTTAGAAAAAATAGTCTTTAAAAAATACCCAAGAATAATGAATTTATATGTGTTTTTGAAGAATCAGAAGAATTGTGAGTTTTCACGAATGTCGGGATCAGGATCAGTTTGTGTTGGATATTTTAAAGATTTAAAATCAGCAAAAAGGGCCAAGATAAAGATTCATAAAAAGTTTCCTAAATATTGGTGCAAATTATCTAAAGCTATGTAATCTATAAATTTTGTGTTATATGAAATTATTTTTGGGGCGTAGCCAAGCGGTAAGGCAGTGGTTTTTGGTACCACCATCCTAGGTTCGAATCCTAGCGCCCCAGCCAATTTATGTTAAAAAAAATAAAGTTATTTATATCTAGGTCAAATAAAAAAATACCAAAAATAAGTATTAATTATTTGGATGATTTAAAATATTTTAAAACAGCAGGTAATCTTTTTTCACGTTTAGAAAAATATAATAAAAATTTTAAACTTATGTTTGTTGGAGGATGCATAAGAAAGATATTGAATAAAGAAGAAATTAAAGATGTTGATATAGCAACAAATATTGAACCAAAAGAATTAATAAGGCTCTTAAATAAAGAAAAAATTCAATATTTTGAAACTGGTATTGATCATGGAACAATAACAGTTTTAATTGATAATTTAAAATTTGAAATTACTACTTTGAGAAAAGATTTAGATACTGATGGTAGACATGCAAATGTAGAATTTGTTTCAAGCTGGGAACTAGATGCCAAAAGAAGAGATTTTACTATTAATGCTATTTATGTAAATACAGCAGGTGAAATTTATGATCCACTAAATGGAATTAAAGATTTAAAGAATGGCAAGGTTTGTTTTATTGGCGACCCTAATCTGCGTATAAAAGAAGACTATCTAAGAATAATTAGATATATAAGATTTTTTACCCAATATTCAAAATATGATCATGAAAAAGAAGTTATAAAAGCTATTAAAGTAAATATTGGTAATTCTGTAAAACTGTCTAAAGAAAGATTGCTTTTAGAACTTTATAAAATATTAGAATTAAAAAATTTTGAAAAAATATTTCAGAATAAATTTACTTGTTTTATAATACTGTCTTTATTTCCTCAGCTAAAAAATTATAATCGTTTAATTAATGTGAAAACTGTTTCAAATGAAGTTTTATCAAAAATAAATAAGGATTTAATCTTAGCAACTCTATTAATCGATGAGACAGATGATAGTGAATATTTTATTTATAAATATAACTTGTCGAATGTATCAAAAAAAAAAATTATGTTTATTAAAAAAAATTATAAAAATTATTCTTTAAAATCTATTTTAGATAAAACTTTTTTGCTAAAACTTTGTTATTTAAATTCTAAAGAACTTGTAATTAGTTTACTTATTTTTCAAATTTTTAATACCCCAAGAAAAACTAAGAAAATTGAAAGTATGGTTAAATATATTAATGATGTAGAGATACCTAAATTTCCAATAAAAGCTTATTATTTAAAAAATCAATTTAATTTTACTGATGGAAAAGTATTAGGAGATGCTTTAAAAAAATTAGAAAACATATGGATTGATAATAATTTTAAATTAGAAAAAATTGAAATTGAATCAATCTTAAAAATTTAAATATATTTTACATCTTGAATTTTATAATTTTTTTTACCTGATGGTGTATTTATTTCAACAGTTTCATGAAGATTTTTACCTATCAATCCTTTTCCCATTGGAGATTTAAAGTAAACTAAGTTTTCTTTTATATTAGCTTCGTCTTTACCTACAATTTTTAAAGTTTTTTTTTCTTTTGTTTCTATATTTAATAAATCTACCGTTGAACCAAAAATTATTCTACCTGAGTTAGTATGCTGAGTGATATCAATTACATTTGCTCTTGCTATAATATCATCAATCTCCTGAATTCTTCCTTCAGTTAAAGATTGTTGTTCTTTTGCAGCGTGATATTCAGCATTTTCTTTTAAATCTCCATGAGACCTAGCCTCAGCAATTGCTGATATTATTTCTCTACGTTTTACATTTTTTAAATTATTTAGTTCTTTTTTAAGGTTTTCTAATCCAACAACTGTAATCGGTTCTTTTTCCATAAATTATTTCCACCTTGCATTGGGAGGCATAGACATTAATATTGCTTCTGGATTACCACCACTGTTTAGTCCAAATTTAGTTCCTCTATCGTATAATAAATTAAATTCAACATATCTTCCACGTTTTAGTAATTGAATCTCCTTTTCTTTGTTAGTCCATTTTTTAAACATTTTTTTTTTAATAATTTTTCTCAAAATAAATGTAAAGGTATGTCCCACATCTTTGATAAAAGAAAAGTCTTTTTTCCAATCATTCATTTTATAGTCAAAGAAAATTCCTCCTATCCCTCGAGCTTCTTTTCTATGCTCTAAGAAAAAATAATTATCACACCATTTTTTATATTTTAAATAGTATTTTTTGTTATGCATGTCACACATTTTTTTTAATTCATAATGAAAAAATACTTTTTCTCTATTGTCTGTAATACATGGTGTTATATCCATACCTCCACCAAACCAATTTTTTTCGGTACAAATAAATCTAGTATTAAAATGCATTGCAGGGATTTTAGGATTTTTAAAATGAAAAATTGCAGATACACCTGACGACCAAAAATTTTTGTTATATTTAGTTCCAGGAATTTTTTTTGAAAATTCCTTAGAAAATTTACCTTGTACATTTGAAAATGCAACCCCACCTTTTTCTATTAACTTTCCTTCAATAGTTCTAAATTCACCAAATTTCCATTTATTTTTTTTAAACTTTGAATTAGAACCATATTCTTTTTCAAAACTTTCAATCTCAAAGCAAATAACATCTTGTAAAGTACTAAACCAATATTGTGCTAATTTTTGTTTTTCTTCAATTTTCATATTTTATATATAAAAAGTTTGTTTTAATGCTTCAGATAAAGTTATTGCAACTGATGTAACAATATTTAAAGATCTCACTTCTTTTGAAATAGGTATAAGTAATTTTTTATCCACTGATTCATGAATTTTTTCAGGTACACCTAGACTTTCTCTTCCAAACAATATTGTATCATCATTATTAAATTTAAATTTATGAAATTTATACTTTGCTTTCGTAGTCATTAATATTATTCTTTTATTTTTTCTATCATTTTTAAATTTTTCATAATTTTGATATGATTTTATTTCACAATTATTTATATAGTCCATACTTATTCGTTTAAATCTTTTATCATTCATTATAAACCCAGTTGGTTCAATAATATCAAGACGAGTGTCAAAACAAGCACATAGGCGTATGATTGCCGCTGTGTTTTGTGGTATATCAGGTTGATAAAGTGCAATTTTAATATTATTTTTGGCCATTTTTAGATAACTGTGTCATTCTATCAATAGATAAAAATTTAATTGTCTTTAATGTAAAAGGCATTACATACTTTTAAAGGCAATAAATTTTATATAAAAAAATGAGTACATCATACCTAATATTTACTTCAATAATAATCTTATTATTAGCATTTTTATATTTGTCCTGGACTATTGTTTCTAATGAAATTGAAAGAAAAAAAAATAAAGACGGTAAAAGAAGAGATTTTTTGTATACGGCCTCATATGCTGTAGGTGCAATTGGAGTTGGAGCAGTTGTATGGCCTTTGGTTGATCAAATGAATCCAGATGCTTCTGTTAAAGCTCTTGCAACTACTGAAGTAGATATAAGTAGTGTTGAACCAGGAAAAAGTATTACAGTTTTATGGAGAGGAAAACCAGTTTTTATTAGAAGGCGTACTGAAAAAGAAATTGAACAAGCAAGAGATATAAATTTAAAAGAATTAAAAGATCCACAGAGTGACAAAGATAGAGTTAAGAAACCTGAATGGCTTGTAATGCTAGGTGTTTGTACTCACTTGGGGTGTGTTCCATTAGGAAATAAAGGAGACTACAAAGGATGGTTTTGTCCATGTCATGGATCACACTATGATACATCAGGAAGAATTAGAAAAGGTCCTGCACCAACTAATCTTCCAATACCAAAATATGAATTTATTGACGAAAAAACAATTAAGATTGGATAGAATATTGAATGAGCGATAAAAAATATATACCTAATTCAAAAATTGGCCAATGGTTTGATAGTAGATTGCCTCTTTTATCTTTGGCTCATCACCTAAGAGAATATCCTACTCCCAAAAATTTAAACTATTGGTGGACATTTGGTGGGATACTTACTTTTTGTTTAATAACACAAATAGTTACTGGGCTAGTATTAGCAATGCATTACGTTGCACATGCAGACCTAGCTTTTGAAAGCATTGAACATATTATGAGAGACGTTAATTATGGATGGTTATTAAGATATGTTCATGCAAATGGTGCATCAATGTTTTTTCTAGCAGTTTATATTCATATATTTAGAGCATTATTTTATGGTTCATATAAGGCCCCAAGAGAAGTGATCTGGATAATAGGAATGATTATTTATATATTAATGATGGCAACAGCATTTATGGGATATGTCTTGCCATGGGGACAAATGAGTTTTTGGGGAGCAACAGTTATAACAAATTTATTTAGTGCTATACCAGTAATTGGAGAAGGAATTGTTACCTGGCTTTGGGGAGGCTATGCAGTAGATAATCCAACTTTAACTAGATTTTTTAGTTTACATTATTTAATGCCATTTTTAATTTTAGGTTTAGTTATTTTACATATATGGGCACTTCACATTCCTGGAAATAATAATCCGATAGGAATAGATATAAAAAAACCTTCAAAGGATACAGTACCATTTAGTCCGTACATTGTTGTAAAAGACTTATATGCTTTGTTGATATTTTTAACTATTTTTGCAGGAATAGTTTTTTTTGTTCCAAATATTTTAGGCCATACAGATAATTACATAAAAGCAAATCCAATGGTGACACCTTCGCATATAGTACCAGAGTGGTATTTATTGCCATTTTATGCAATTTTAAGAGCTGTTCCAAGTAAACTTGGAGGAGTGATAGCTATGTTTGGTTCTTTATTTATTTTAATAATTTTACCTTGGCTAGATACATCGAAAGTAAGATCTGCAGTATTTAGGCCTTTATATAAAATTTTTTTCTGGATTTTGGTTTTAGATGTTTTAGCACTAGGTTACTTGGGTGCAAAACCACCTGAAGGGATGTATTTATTTTTTGGAAGATTAAGTACAATATATTATTTTGCCCATTTTTTAATAATTATGCCTGTTTTGGGATATAAAGAAAAAACCACCCCTCTGCCAATAAGTATTTCAGAACCAGTTTTAAGTAATAATAAAACAGAAGTAAGTAGTTAATGAAAAAAATCCTAAATAGAACATTATTAATTTTAATGTTTATTTCTATTTCTTTAAATTTAAAAGCAATGGAGTCAAATACTAAGCTATTACAAACTAACTGGAGTTTCAAAGGCATATTTGGAAAATTTGATAGAGGTGAACTAAGAAGAGGATATCAAGTTTATAGTGAAGTTTGCTCTGGTTGTCACTCAATGTCTCAGTTGAGCTATAGAAATTTATATGAAAAAGGTGGTCCTGAATTTTCGAAAGATATTGCAAAAGGTATTGCAGCTAGCCATGATATTAATGATGGGCCAAATGCAGATGGTGAAATGTTTACACGTCCAGGAAGGTTGTCAGATAAATTTGCAAAACCTTATCCCAATGTAGAGGCAGCTAAAGCATCAAATGGAGGAGCTTATCCTCCAGATATGTCAGTATTAGCGAAAGCAAGAAATGGAGGTGCAGAATATATATATTCTTTGCTACAAGGTTATGAAGAACCTCCAGAAAATTATCAATTAGATGATGGTGTATATTTCAATAAATATATGGAAGGTCAACAGATAAAAATGCCAAACGTACTATCAGAAGATATTGTTGAGTATGCGGATGGTACGAAAGCGACTGTAGAACAAATGTCAAAAGACATATCAGTTTTCTTAGCTTGGGCTGCCGAACCTAGTTTAGAGGCTAGACACAAAATGGGTTATAAAGTTATTCTTTATTTATTTATTTTAACTTTATTAGTTTATTTCAGTATGAATAGACTTTGGTCACGTATTGAATCTGAATAGCAATATATCTCCATCTTTTACAATATATTCTTTACCTTCAAGCCTAATTTTGCCAGCACTTTTTGCTGGTTGAAAACCTTTGTAGTTTATAAAATCTTCATATGAAATAGTTTCTGCTTTAATAAAGCCTTTTTCAAAATCTGAATGAATAATACCAGCAGCTTTTGGAGCTGTACAATTTTTTGGGATTGTCCAAGCTCTAGTTTCCTCTGGTCCAGATGTAAAATAAGTTTCCAGTTTTAATATTTTATAACCTTTTTGTATTAAAGAATCTAAACCTGAATTTTTCATTCCTATTTCTTTCATATAAATATTTTTTTCTTCATTTGAAAGACTATTAATTTGATTCTCAATTTCTGCTGAAATAATTACAATTTTATCTTCTCCATATTTTTTAATACACATATCTATAAATTTATTACCAGTTTTAAGGCTTTCTTCATCAACATTACATACATAAATATTTGGTTTAGTTGATAAAAGACCAACTTGGTTCAATTTTTTTTGATCAAATTTTTCTCTTAATTTAGAAATATCTTTATTATTATTTATTAAATCTAGGGCATCTCTTAATATTTGATTTTGTTCAGAATCTAATAATTTTTTTCTATTTTTTTCTAATCTTCCTTGTATAGATTCTAAATCAGCTAATAACATTTCAGTTTCAACGATTTCAATATCTCTTAGTGGATCAACTGAATTATTTATATTCAAAATTTCATTTGATTCAAAACATCTTGTTAAATGAATAATTGCATCAACTTCTCGAATATGTGATAAAAATTTATTACCCAAACCTTCGCCCTTGGAAGCTCCTTTAACCAAACCAGCTATATCTACAAAATCAATATTTGTATAAGTTTTTTTTTTAGAGTTAGAAATTTCGTTAATTAAATCTAATCTTTTATCAATAACCGTTACGTTTCCAATATTTGGATCTATTGTACAAAATGGAAAATTCCCAGCTTGTGCATTGGTAGAATTAGTAAGAGCATTAAAGAGAGTTGATTTCCCTACATTTGGCAAACCAACAATGCCACATTTAAAACCCATAATTTAATTTTGATTAATTTTGCTAGAAAATAATTCAAGCTTTTTATCTAATAATATAGAAACTGAAGATATAATATTTTTTGTGATATCTATTAATTTTTCTTTTTCTTCATCACTAAAATCTTTTAAAACATGATCATCAATATCATCTTTAGATTGAGGCCTTCCAATACCTATTCGAACTCTTGAATAATCTTTGCCTATAAATTTATCAATAGACTCTATTCCATTATGTCCAGCACTGCTTCCTGCAAATTTAGTTTTGATTTTTCCAAATTCAATATCCAAATCATCATGAAATACAATTATATTTTTAGAATCAATTTTAAAATATTCAATTAGCTCTCTAACACATTGTCCTGAGTTATTCATAAAAGTTAAAGGTTTTATAGCGTATACCTTTCTACTTCCAATTGTTCCAGTAGTTAACAAACCTTTAAATTTTGGTTTTTGTTTAGATAGGCTAAAACTTTTATTAATAGCATCAATAATTTTAAATCCAATATTGTGTCTATTGTCTTCATTATCAGGACTTGGATTGCCCAAACCTACAAGTAATAGCATTTTAATTATTAATTTTTCAAATTTATTTTTTTGTTGGCTCTTTTTTTACTTCAGAAGGTTTTTTATCTTTTTCTTCTAATTTTTCTTCACCCTCTTCAGCAACTGCTCCTTCTTCTGTTGGTGCAGCTTCTCCCTCAGCAGCTTCTCCTTCAGCTGGTTTTTCTGGTTCCACAACTATAGTTGGTGAAGCAACTGTAGCAACCACAAAATCTCTACCTTGAATAGTTGGAAAAACATTAGTTGGTAATTTTATAGCTGAAATTTTTATACTAGTACCTATTTCAGTATTTTCTAAATCAACTATTAACTCCGAAGGTATATTTTCAGTTGGACATCTCAATTCAACTTTTCTTCTAACTATATTTAATACACCGCCTTTTTTTAATCCTGGTGATTTTTCAGAATTAATAAACTTTACAGGTATCTCTAATATAATTTTAGCACCATCAACTATCCTTAAAAAATCTATATGCAATGGCTCATCAGTAATTGGATCATAAGCAATTTCTCTTGGTAATACTTTTTCTTTTTTACCATCAATTTCTAAGCTTAATATATTTGAAAGAAAATTTTCAGAACTTATTAAGTTATTAATTATTTTTTTATTTAAATAAATTTTTTTGTTTTCTATCTTACCTCCATAAAGAATAGCAGGTATAGAACCTTTTGATCTTAAATCACTTACCTGACCTTTGGTTTTTGTATCTCGTATATTAGCTATTAAAGAAGACATATTTATATTTTTTTTAAAAAATGTTTTCTATCTTAAAGATATTAATAACTCAAGAAAATTATTTAAATAAGTCTGAGACAGAAGTAGAATTTGAAATACGCTTTATAGCTTCTGACATTAAGTTAGATATTGATAATACAACAATTTTTCGTGCTTTCATCAATTTTGCGTCATTATCAATACTATCAGTTACGATTAATTTCTTTATTTCAGACTTATTAATCATATCTACAGCACGACCACTTAACACTGCATGAGTGACATAAACAAAAACTTCTTTAGCACCTTTTAATTTTAAGGCTTTTGCAGCATTAACTATAGTACCTCCCGAGTCTATAATATCATCAACAATTATACATGTTTTTTTATTTACATTACCTACTATATTCATAACTTCAGATTTACCAGGAGCAGGTCTTCTTTTATCTACAATCGCAATTCCTGCATTTATTTTTCTACCTAAAGCTCTAGCTCTCTCTGCACCTCCAATATCTGGTGCTACACAAATAAGATCTTTTCTAGATTTTATGTTTTTTTTAATATGTCTTGCAAAAATTGGAGTGGTAAAAAGATTATCTACAGGTAAATCAAAGAAACCTTGTATCTGACCAGCATGCAAATCAACTGTTAAAATTCTGTGAGCACCAGCATTTGTAATTAAGTTAGAAACTAATTTTGCAGATATTGCTGTTCGAGGAGCAACCTTTCTATCTTGTCTTGCATATCCAAAATAAGGAATTACAGCTGTAATATTTTTTGCAGATGATCTTTTTAGAGCATCAATGCAAATTAAAAGTTCCATTAAATTATCATTAGCCGGGTTAGAGGTAGATTGAATTACAAAGATACTATTACCTCTAATATTTTCATTTATTTCTGCATAAATTTCACCATCAGCAAATCTTTTAATGTTTGAATTTATTAATTTTGATTTTAATATTTTGGCAATTTTACTACTTAAATTTTTATTACTTGTACCAGATAGAAGTTTCATTTTTTTTGAAATAAGTTTAGTTAAATATTAATTAATCATAATAATAGAAATATTTCTACCATAATCTACCTCTTTCTTAAATAAAGATCTTCTATAGCTATAAAAATTTTTCTTATTTGCAAAAGTATCTTGCTTAATATGGTCAATGTTTTTGATGTTATTCTTTATAAATTGATATTCAACAAATTTCCTTAAATTAAATAAGTATTTTTTATTTTTTTTTTTAAAAAATTTTTTATTTATTTTTTGTTTAGTTAAAAATTTTTTATAAAAGTTTACTCCTACCTCATAATTTTTCTGAGATATACATGGCCCTATTGAAGCTATTAAATTTTTCTTTTCTGAACCAATTTTCAAAAACTTTTTTATAGTTTTTGTAATTATATCTTTATATGCACCTTTCCACCCAGCATGTACTGCTCCTATTATTTTTTTTTTTTTATCAAATATTAAAATTGGAACACAATCAGCTGTCAAAACTCCCAAAGCAACTTTTTTTTTATTTGTTAAAATTGAATCACAAATTATTTTTTTTTTAATTTTTATTTTTTTTTCAAGATATACAATTTTATTACCATGAACTTGATTCATGGTAATAATATTTTTATAATCACAGTTAATTTTTTTGGCTACAATTTCAAAATTTTTTTTGATATTTTTTTTATTGTCATTAGACCCATATCCACAATTTAAACTTTTATAAAAACCTTTTGAAACACCATTTTTTTTTGAAAAAAAGCAGTGATTTATGTTAATATTTTTTTTTAATAATTTTGAATGAAACATTTAATTGAAACCTAAATTAAAATTCTGACCTTTCTTTTTAATATAAATAACTTTAAAAACATTTCCCATTTCATTTGGATGAATTAACCTTTTTAATCTATAAAAAAGATCTAATTTTTTTTTGAATTTGTATTTTTTTGATATAATATTTGCTCTTTCTATGATGCCCATTTTTTTTAAAAAAAATCCTTGATTTGTAATTCCTTCATATTCTAAATTTAGTTCTTTGATTAAATTAGATAAAAAACTAAAGTTTATTAAATGAGTTATGTCTTGTTTACCTGGGTTTAATAGAATTTTTGAATATGAATGGTTTTTAACTGATTGTAAAGTATTAAACATTTTTTTATTTTGAAAACCATAATCAAAACATATAAGTCCACCATTATGTATATTTATTAATTTAGATATTTTTTTTATATAGTTTATCATTTCAATAGAAAATTCTATAAATTTTTGATTTTTACTTATATCTAATTTACAAATTTTTTTAAAATTAGGTAAAGAAACTCTTTTATATAAAAAATTTAAAGTATTGTAATTTTTTAATTCAACATATTTCTCATACCAGTTTTTATTTTTATAAACATATTGTTTTATTGGCAGTGAATCAAAAAATTCGTTTGCAATAATTATTACTGGTCCTTTTTTAATTTCATTAAAGTTATTTATCCATTTCACATTCTTTGAGGCTATTGTTTTTTTTTGTATTTTTTTTAAACGGCGACTTTTTTCATGTAAGTATATTCTGTATTTATCTTTAAATTTATTAAAATTATTAAATGATTGAATCAATCCCTTTGCTAACGTTCCATTTCCAGGACCTAGCTCTACAATATTTATAGGATTAGGTTTTTCTAATTTTTCCCAAAAGGAAACACACCAAACTGCAATTGCTTCTGAAAATAAAATAGAGATATTCGGAGAAGTTACAAAATCACCCTTTGATCCAAATGGATTTCTTTTTGTGTAATAACCATATTCAGAATCATATAATGCTTTATTGATAAATTGGTCCAAAGGAATATTTTTTTTTTTTTTAAATATTTTGGAATAAAAGTTCATTTTTTTTTAATAAATATTATAATACCAAAAATAAACATAATTAAGCTTAATGCTTGGCCCATTGTTAAATTTAAAAATATATACCCAACCTGCGTATCTGGTTCTCTAAAATATTCCGAAATTATCCTAAAAATGGAATAAAAAATTAAAAATAAACCTGATAGAGTTCCTACAGAAAATATCAATTTTTTTTTAAAGGCTAAAAAATTTAATATTATAAATAAAACCAATCCTTCCAATAAAGCCTCATAGATTTGAGAGGCGTGTCTTGTAGCTTCATCTACTTTAGGAAAAACTACACTCCAAATAACTGTTGTTTTCTTTCCATATAATTCTCCATTAATAAAATTTGCCAACCTTCCAAGAAATAAACCTATAGGGGCAACTACAGATATAATATCTAAGTAGTAAAATGAGCTTATTTTTTTTTTGTTAGAAAATAATACAACTGATATAATTATACCTAAAAGCCCACCATGGAATGACATCCCGCCTTCCCAAATAAAAAATATTTTAATTAAATTATCAATATAGTATTCAATATTATAAGCGACAACATAACCTAAACGACCACCAATAATAATTCCAAAAATTAAATAGGGAATTAAATCATCTAAATCTTTAGTCTTAACAACGCTTAAACTATATTTGTTTAATTTAATTTTTTTTATTATTTGCTTGGCATAAATCCAACTTATTAAAATTCCAAAGATATAAGCTAAGGAATACCAATGAATTTCAAAAATAAAAAAATTAATTGCTACTGGATTAAAATTATGGATTAACATAAAATATTATTAATATATTTAAAGTAATATTGTATATAAATATAATAATATATGAATAATTCAAAAAATTTAATAGATAAATTAGCAAAATTATTAGAACAAGGCATGATTACTTCAAAAGACCTAGGCGATGAAGTTAAGAATATTTTAAAATTCAAACAAGAAGAAATTATCAATAAATTGAATTTTGTCACAAAAGAAGAATTTGAAGTACAAAAATTACGATTAGATCAAATTGAAAAAAAAATAAATAAAAAAAAAAAATTAAAAAGGTAAAGAAATCTTAACTCTTAAACCTTTACTTTTGCTTTTTTCTAACGAAATATTTCCACCATGAGATCTAATTATATCTGAAGTTATTGATAGTCCAAGGCCAACACTTGATTTAGTCTCATTTCTGCTTTTATCAATTTTATAAAATGGTTTAAAAACATTTACTTTTTCATTTTCTGGAATACCTGGACCATCATCATCTACAAATATTAAAATATTACTAACAGTTTTTTTGATTATAATATCAATTTGATTTCCATATTTTAAAGAGTTATCTAATATATTGTATAAGCATCTTTTTAATAAGTTTTTTCGCCCTTCAAAGTAAATTTTCTTTTCAGGATAAAATTTTATTTTTTTATTATCGTATTTATTTATTATTTCATCAATTAATTGGTTAAATTCAAAAGTTTCTGTTTTTTCGTTAGACTGAGAATATGAAAATTGTAAATAATCTTTTAGCATTTTTTCCATTTCATCAATATCTTCAGACATTTGTTTTGAAATTTTTTTATCATTTAAGAAAGCTAGTTGTAATTTTAATCTAGTTAATGGTGTTCTCAAATCATGACTAATACCAGATAGCATTTCTGATCTTTGTTTTAAGTGCCTTGAGATTCTTCTTCTCATTCTATCAAATTCGTAAGCTGCCTGCCTGATTTCTAGAGCACCAGAAGGTCTAAATTCATCTACAAATTCACCTTTGCCAAATTTTTGAGCTGCTTTAGCAAGATTTATTATTGGTCTGGTTTGATTTTTTAAAAAAATAATAGCTATAAATATCAATAAGATCGCAGGAAGAGTTATCCAGAGTACAAAAATTCTTATTGATGAAGTTTGTATTCTTTCTTTTGGAAAAAAAATTTGTAGTACACCATCATTAAATTTAATTCTCAAATCTACAACTTCTTTATAAGCTATCGTATTAAACCAGTAATTATTAAATCGTGATTTTAATTCTCTTCTTAGCGTTCTATCCATAGGACTAAACCATCTTTCTACTTTTATATCTGGCAATATTTCATTATCTAAGAATCTTACAGAAAAATTAAAATTTTGATTGTATAAATCAGTAATCATTTTTTTGTTTTCTAAATTTTCTTTATTATATATATCTATAATTGTGACTATTTCTCCCACTAATGATCTGGTCATTCCTTTGTTAGTCTTTATCCAAAGACTATCAAAAAATACTATAGTAATGATTATTTGTAGTAAGATTATAGGTGCGGCTACAATAATAAGAGATCTATAAAAAAGTCTTTTTGGTAAAATTTTTTTTATAAAATTATTCAATCCATAAAACATATCCTGATCCTCTTATAGTTTGTAAATATTGTGGTTTTTTTGAATTAGTTTCAATTTTTTTTCTTAGTCTAGTTATTACTACGTCAATGGATCTCTCTTTTTCAATTTTAATTATTTTTCCTATATCTTCTCTAGAAAAAATTTTACCCGGATAGTTTATCATTTTCTCTAAAATTAATTTTTCTGTGTTATTTATTTTAAAATATTTTTCATCTTTAGTAATTACCATTTTATTTAAATCAAGTATAGTATGACCAATTTTAAATTTTTCTTTTTTATTTTTTTTTAAGGTTTTGTTTAAAATATTATTTATTCTTAGGGCAAGTTCTTTTGGCTCAAATGGCTTTCCTAAATAATCATCAGCACCTTTTTCCAAACCAATTATTCTTTCATTTGTTTCTCCTTTTGCGGTTAAAAGAATTATTGGAGTATCAATTTCTTTTTTAAGCTCTAAAGTAAGATCTAAACCACTTTTACCTGGCATCATGATATCAAGTATTATTAAATCAAATTTTATAATATTTATTTTATTTTTTGCATCAAATGCATCTTTTGCTGTAGAAACAAGGTATCTATTTTCAGATAAATATTGCTTTACCAATTCTCTTATACGATTATCATCATCGACAACTAATATATGTGCTAATAAATTATCCATTTATTATTTTTTTTATTACATTATTAAAGTGTAAAACAGAATCTGGAGTAGAATTTTTTAAAGCATTATAAATTCTCTTTTTTTGTTGATTAAAAACTTCATTTGATAAATTTTTACCTTTTTCATTTAAATATAAGTGTTTAAGTCGAGAATCTTTTATACCTTGCTTGTAAATTATAATGTTACTTTTGTTCAAATCTCTCAAAACTCTATTAAGGCTCTGTTTTGTAACTTTTAGTTTTATTAGTAGTTTTGAAATTGTAATTCCCTCATATCTTGAAATTAAATTTAATACTTTAAGATGAGCCACTCCATAGGAGTATTTATTCAGTATTTTTTTGGGATCAGCAAAGGTTTCTCTATATGCGTAGAATATTTTTTCAATAAAATCTCTAATTTGTTCATCTTTGAGGTATAAAAGTTCTTTCATTTTTTTTTGGTAAGTTATATTGACATAATATATTAAGATAGATAGTTTTTTGAAGAAAATTAATCTCATATTACTAATTTAAATGGAACAAATACCTTTTGATAAAAGAACAGGAAAAATTTGGTTTAATGACGAATTAGTTGATTGGTCTAATGCAAAAATACATATTTTGAGTCACGGACTCCATTATGCGAGCTTAGTATTTGAAGGATTAAGAGTTTATGATGAACAGATTTTCAGATTAGAAGAGCATACATCAAGATTTTTTTATTCTGCAAAGAGAATGGGTATTAAAATACCATATTCAGAGAAAGATATTAATGCAGCATGTAATCAAATAGTTTCAGTTCAAAAAGTTAAAAATGGATATGTTAGACCTGCAGCATGGAGAGGCAGTGAACAGATGGCAGTTTCAGCTCAAAATACAAAAATACATGTTGCAATATCAACTTGGGAGTGGGGAACTTATTTTGATCCAAAACTTTTGCCTAAAGGAATTACTTTAACTATCGCAAAGTTCAGAAGACCCAATCCAAACTCTGTACCATGGGATACGAAAGCTTCTGGACTATATATGATTGGAACTTTATCTAAACATGACGCAGAGCATAATGGTTTTACAGATGCTTTAATGCTAGACCATGAAAATAACATTGCAGAAACCACAGGTGCAAATATTTTTTTCAAAGGTAAATCTAATGAGTTGCATACTCCGACTCCAGACTCTTTTTTAGATGGTATCACTAGAAGATGTGTGATTGATATTGCAAAAGAAAAGGGAATAAAAATTGTTGAGAGAAAGATTAAACCTGAAGAGCTAGGAAACTTTGAAGGTTGTTTTCTTACGGGAACAGCAGCAGAAATTACTCCTGTTTCAAAAATAGATAATTATAATTTTACAGTTTGTGATTTGATAAATGATTTATCAAAAAGTTATCATTTGCTTGTTAGAAAAAAATTATAAATTAATTCTTATTATCTTCGGATATTGCATGATCTATACCTTTTCTAAGATATTCATATCCAGTATATAAGGTTAAAAAGGCTGAGAGCCATAATAAAATTATACCTATAGTTTGAGCATTATAATCTTGAAAGTTTATTATTTTATTTCCTGTTTCTCCAGTTAACAAAATAGAGATTGAAAACATTTGTAAAAATGTTTTCATTTTAGCTAAGTTTGATACAGGCAGATTTATACTTCCTTTAGCCAAGAACTCTCTTAAGCCAGATACCAATATTTCTCTCGTTAATATTATTATAGCAGCAATAACTTCATAATTTTTTATAGTACCACTCATTACAAGCAGTATTAGTGCAGCAGCTACAATAATTTTATCCGCTATAGGATCTAGTAATTCTCCAAGTTTTGATTCTTCTTTATACATTCTAGCTAATAAGCCATCTAAGAAATCTGTAAAAGAAGCAATTATAAATATTGCAAAAGGAATCACATCTCCATAAAACCCTGGAAGATAAAAGGTTATTACAAATATAGGTACAATAATAATTCTACCAATAGTTAAATAATTTGGAATTTTTATTTTCATATTTATTCGTGGAAAAAATTATATATCTTTTTTGCAACTTTTTCTTCAACACCTTTAACAGACTTTATTTCATCAAAGCTAGCAGATTCTACGGCTCTTGCAGAACCAAAGTGATTTAGTAGTGCTCTTTTTCTAGTAGATCCAATGCCATCAATTTGATCTAATAATGATTTTTTAATACCTTTTGTTCTTTTTAATCTATGTGCATTTATAGCAAATCTATGAGCTTCATCTCTAAGTCGTTGTAAAAAGAACAGAGTAGGGTCATTTTTATCAAATTTGTAGGATTTATTGTTATAGAAAAATGTTTCATTACCACTATTTCTCATTTTTCCTTTTGCAATAGCAATCATTGGAAGATCATATAATCCAAATTCATTTAGAACTTCTTTACCAGAAGAATATTGACCTTTACCCCCATCAATTAATATTAAATCGGGTAGAGATAAGTAATTTCCTTTTTCAAGTATTGCTCTTTTAAACCTTCTAGTTAAGACTTCTTTTAACATAGCAAAGTCATCTTGTTCTGCACCTTTTGTTTTAATATCAAATTTTCTATATCTTTTTTTAATAAAGCCTTCATCGCCATATGTAACCATTGCCCCAACACTATTAGTTCCTTGGATATGACTATTGTCATAAATTTCAATTAAATTAATATTATTTTTCAAATTGAATTTTTTGGACACTCCTTCAAATAAATTTTTATTATTGTTTGTTTCATAAAGTTTTCTATTTAAAGATTCTTTTGCGTTTTTTTCAGCAAGAGCTACTACTTTTGCCTTTATTCCTTTTTTAACCACATCAATTGAAACCGCATTATTTTCTTTTATGCTTAATGTTTTTTCGATTAAAATTTTATCTTTAATATCTAAATTTAAAATTATTAATTTAGGAACATTCTTGTTTTCATAAAATTGCATTAAAAAAGAAGACATTATTTCAGAAATATTTTGGTCT
>MDSV01174132.1_pt1 | contig 30997 bp, 28 predicted proteins | sample 810851 | NCBI WGS metagenome assembly MDSV01 (sample SAMN05326640, study PRJNA326480) | marine metagenome | isolation source: seawater | place: Atlantic Ocean: North East | collected 2012 | reverse complement strand
GTAGTCTGGATATCCCGTCGGGCTCATAACCCGGAGATCGATGGTTCAAATCCATCCCTCGTTACCATCAACTATACTCGTAATAGTCATGCTTAGGCTGAAGAGAATCTAGTGCTTTTTGTAATCTACTATTAGCGACCATTTCACCTTGTTCGATTGCGGTTATCTGAGATGATACTCTTTGATGTTGAACCACAGCATGTTGATTATCCTTGAACATTTCATTACCAAGTATTGCTAACACCTGTTTTGCATCAACCGCTTGCAGACCTTCCGGAATAAGGCAGTAGATGCTCCCTGTTTTTATCACAGGGCCAGAATTTTCAACACATGAGATGAATATTTTTCCTAACTTCTTGTCTCCGGGAATTAAATCCATTGCATCTATTGATGGTGACAAACAACCACCCGATTTTTTGAAGGCTTTAACAAACAGCGATTTTGCCTTCCTTATTTTACCTGCTAAGGCATTGGCTTTGGCGCTTCTATGCAGATCGACATATTCTTGTCCAAGTGACTCACTTTCACCTACAAGCCTGCGTCGTTCTCTAAGTAGTACTTTGGTAGAAGTTACTGCTTTGCGATATTTTTCTCTTAAAACTAATACATCAGATAATATTTGAAGACCACGAATTAACATTACTTGAGTGGGGTAGTCTCGCTTTTTCATAGAAAGAAACATGTCAGTAAATTGGGTTGCCATAACCTCTGACATTTCGAAACGCCCATCTTTGACATATCCTTCTAGTTGCAATAAAGTCTGTTTAGGGTCATTCATTCCAAACATGGCAACAAACACCCCAGTCTATTCTCTCATTTGATGACTTTGTAATAAATACAATCAATAATTTGCCAAACTAGTTGTATTAACACCTATTGGATTGAGGCGAGCAACATGCCGTCAATTGCGATTACTGGCACTCCTGGAGTGGGCAAAACCACAATTGTTGAATTATTCAAGCAAGATAATTTTGATACCTTTTCAATCCTCGAGTTGGCAAAACAACACGATTGTTTAGGCGAATTTGATGAAGTTATGCAGAGTAGGGAAATTGAAATTCATAAATTATCCGAGTTATTGGATTTTAGTGATGCAATCAATACTGCCATAGATGGGCATCTTTCCCATTTTATTAATGTTCAAGCGATAGTAATTCTTCGTTGTAAGCCTTCAATTCTACAAGATAGGTTGTCACAAAGAGGTTATGATCAAGCGAAAATAACTGCTAATGTCGAATGGGAGATGTTAGCAGGCACATGGTCTGAAGTAATTGAGTTTGAATTATCCCAACCAATACTTGAAATCGATATGACTGAAATAACGCCAAATGAGGCATATACTGCAATTATCGATTGGATTAAACATGATTTCATGATGACTTCTAACAATCAATTAGTTCCAAGAATCGATTGGTTAGAGTTAAACTAAAATCAAAGTAAGTATTAACCAATCATCCGCAACAATCAACCCCCTAATTCATCTGGCAGTGATTGGTAAGACCCATGGCATTAGAGAAATTAAGAAAAGTTTGGGAGCGAGCATTAACCCCAATAGTAGAATCAATGTCATGGATGAATCCAGCTACAATTACTTGGTTAGCATTGCCAATAGGGGTGCTTGGTGGCCTTTCAGTACTACTTGCTTCCGATGATGATTTAGGCGCTTCTATGTTAGTTGGTGGTGGACTTTTAATCACCTTAGCAATGGCGTTAGACGGTTTAGACGGGCCAGTTGCAAGAGCAACAGGTAGAGTAACCCGTTGGGGAGATTATCTCGACCATACATTTGATAGATTATTAGATGCAGTTTGGATTATTTGTATTTCAGCATCTGTATTTGTTAATGATATTGTTTTGGGACTTACTGCAGCATGGTTTACTTTGTTGGGCTCATACATGGGGACCCAAGCTCAAGCGGTAGCAGGAACTAGGAACTATCGCGGTTTTTCAAGGGCTGATCGGACTATTTTGAGTATCGTGGCAATTTTTGTGATGGGAATATTGGTTTACCTTGGCAATTCAAGTTGGGGAAAATATCCAAGTATTTTTGATCATATTGCAATTAATCCATTAAGTATTGTAGTGTTTATTTCTGCAATTGGCGGAATTTGGACATTTTGTATTAGGTTCATTCAAGCCAGAAAGCAAATAATGGAAATTGACAACAATGACCCTCTTACACAATCAACCGCATCGGAGCAAGAATGATTCGAATAAGGTAAATTTAACCTAAAACTGGCAAAAAAATACTCTTTAGTAGCGGTATGCTCTTAACGGTTGCATGCTAGAAAGGTGTGATGACGGACAGGTCCAAGGCTCATGAGGGGAGAGCCGTTGCTACACTGTTGATTTTACTGATGGGCTTATCGGCACTTCCGATAACTAATGTTAGTGCAGAGGATTATGGCGATTTATTCCATTTACAGGCACAAGATATTGAAGCGACATTTGATAATGACACTGAATTAACTACTATCACTTGGCGCAACATTGACAGTCTTGAGCAACCATCAGCTCTTGATAATTTCTTTACGGCAATCTACAATGTCTATCGCCATACTGAGGCTATTGATTCAAGTAATATTGATAATGCAACACTTGTGCATCAAGTGACTGCTTGTGATAATGCAGTCTATCAGATAAAATATTCTTGCCTTGGGGGCGATAATGGTTCACATACGGGCCATAATTTCTCGTTCTTAGTGTCTCCAGGTACTAATTCAACATTCTATTATGGAATTACTACTACAATCTCTTCAGTTGAATATGACTCGTTGATTAGTAATGAATCATCAACCTTTGAACCAGTATTTGAAAAGACGACTCCAATAAGAACTCCTTTTAATTTGCAAGCAGAATTTGATGCTAGTTCTAGTTCAACCACGCTTAGTTGGGTTAATTACAATGATATTTTCCAAATATTGCCCGAAAGCGGACCAAATGCATATCAAACCCTGATTTACGAAACGAATGTCCCAATGACAAGAGAAAACTCACAAGATTTGACAGTTCAGAACCCACCAATTGCTCAACTCGCTTCGGGAATCTCATCATATGAGTTGACAATTCCTCAAAATACAGATAGACAAGTATTCTATTCAGTTAGCTATTTATTACCAAATTTTGTCACTCAAGGTGAAAATTACATCGATATAAGATTCTTATCTAATAATGCGTTGACAGAATCGGTTAAAGAAGACAACACTCCTCCACAACGAGTAAATGGTGTTAATGCAGTTTTCAACCCAACTCCAAATAGCGGCGGCGGAGTAACCCAAATTTCTTGGACCGATATCTTCACCGAACAAGATGAAACCTATGCGATATATACATCTGGAGAATTGTTTAACAATACAGAAATATATAGTTCAACAAAGATCTCAGAAGTAGCAGAATCTGTATCAGAATTCTTTTACTCAGTCCCAGTAGGGCGCCTTGGGATGTCATATTATTGTGTAGTAGTAATTGATCAAAATGGGATATATAACACCACAATATCTCCAAACTCATGCACTTCTGTATATGAAGACGCTTTTTTCAATTGGACTGCAGAACCTACAAATGTTAATGCAGTATTCACAGGAAATGGAGAAACAAAAGTAACATGGGTAGATCAGTTGGGTGCTGAAGGAGAAAAGTATCATATTTGGAGATCTAATTATCGTGTATCAGGTAGCCAATTTGTTGAGAATGTCACAATGGAATATTTAGGAACAGTAAATGACGGCGTTCAAGAATACATTGTCCAAGTTCCTTCTGAAGTAGATAGAACCTCATTTTATTTTGTCACAAGTGAAGCACTTTATCAGCACGTATCAGGGACTTACCATTACACAGAATTAATTCAAAATTGGTTCGGCCCCGTCTATGAAGATACAGTTACTCCATCAGCACCTAGGCTTAATCAAATAAATGTCCTAGGAGCGGCTCAACAAATCAACATTGAGTGGTTAAACGACCAGCAGTTAATCGCAGAAAAATATTCGATTTGGCGTCATTTTGGTTCACCCTTTGGTGAAGATGAAGATGAAGTATCAGTAGTTAGCGAACAAAATAACTGGGAATTATTTGATGATGAGATTTTAGACACAGGTTCTTCGAATACTCAGTTCTCTTTCGATAGAGCCTATTCAATTCCTCAAGATATTGATAGACAAGTCTGGTATGCAGTAATAGTTGAAGATGAATTTGGAAACCTAAATGATGAAGCATTCCCCGGTTCAGGAGGTAATTCCATCCAAATTAGAGAAGACACACAAAACCCGACTGCGAGTTATACTCTTTATGATGATGAAGATGAAATTTATAACAGTTCATCATTAGTTTCAGGAAGTTATTCTATTCAAGTAGAGTTGAATGAATATTTACACACCAGTCCAACTATTGATATTTCGACAGAGGGTAGCCAAATTACCATTGGAGCGCCACAAATGTTAATGTATGCAGATAATTTATTAAATCCAGATTTAGGACCTGTTTACTATTACAATTTTGATATTTCACCATCAATAATAGCAGGTGTATTATCAATCACTGTGGAGCTAGTTGATGAAAGTTTCAATTCTAATGTGATTACTTGGAATGACAGGGCACTCGATGCACAAAATCCGGTATTAACAGTATATTCCCCTGGCAGTTTTGGTGATGGCTCAAAGTATCTATATGGTAATGAAATAACTATAAATGCAGGAGTAACTGATGATGTAGAAGTATCTGAAATATATTACAAATTCGTCTACAATTATGGTACGTCTCAATCGTCGACAACTCCATGGATGACTCCATCCGTGATTGAGGATGTAAACGGAGATCAAAAGGCATTGGTTTTTGTTGAGAAGGTAAATGCAGGAAACTTTGATCCTGGCAGCCATGCTGTAACAATAAAAACAGTAGATTCCGCTGGTAATGAAGACTTGAAAACCGTTGTGTTTGTGGTAGACTTTTGCCGTAACAGACTTGATGGTACAACAGTATGTAATTATGAAGAAGACCTAAAGCCTGCACTAGAACCAATTATTGTTGAGCCTTCGTTTAGTGATCCACCATACATTTTTGTTTGGGTGACATCAGGTATCACCGTATTTGCAATTCTACTGATGTTGGTTATAATTTCAATAGGAATAGGTGGCAGCAAGAAAAAGAAATCAGAAGATGATTATGCTGATGAAGATGATTGGATGTCGGAATTCATAGGTACAACCCAAGATGTAGATATGGATTCAATAACTAATACTACAAAGTCACTAAATCCAGAGGAAGACAAGGAAATTCCAGAAATTGAAGAAGAAGAGGAAGATCCCTTTGCGGTAAATGTAGTTCAACGTAAGGAAAGAAGGACCAAATCCAAACCACAACCAGAGCCGGAAGAAGAAGCAGAAGACCCATTCTTCGGTCTCGATGATGAAGATTTTGAAGAAGATGAAGAAGTTCCAAAACCTCGCCGTAAGGTCGGACGCCGAGCCGCTCCAAAAAACGCCCCTAAGCGTAAAGTGACAAGGCGCAAGAAAACTGAAGATTAGCCGAACTTTGATAGATATCTCAATTAGTAATGTCTAGTTCACAAGATACATGGTAGAGCCTGTTATAGATGAAGTGGCGGATGAAATAATTGAGGATGTTGAACATGTTATGGATTCTTTGATGGATTCTTTCAATCCATTAAAAAATAGGTTAAACTGGTTATTATTGGCACTTCCACTAGCATTATTTTTCAATTTTCAACATAATCAAACTATGGCATTTTTATTCTCGATGATTTCTATTATGCCGCTTGCTTTTCTAATGGGTAAGGGGACGGAGGAAATTGCCTTGAGGACGGGAGAGGCGATTGGAGGTTTTCTTAATGCAACATTTGGTAATGCTGCTGAATTAATTATTGTTGGATTAGCGATTTATGCAGCTTCTCAAGATCCAGAAATCGTAGATACTATGGTTACAGTGACTCAAGCATCATTGATTGGCTCAATTCTTGGTAACATGTTACTTGTTCTTGGTCTCGCAATGCTTTGGGGGGGATTAAATCATAAAGAGCAATCATTCAATAGTGATGCAATTCAAATGAATGGTACCTTGCTTCTTTTAGCAGTAGTAGCCTTCATCATTCCTAGCGCAGTTCATCATTCTGGTGGGACTTTAGGCGATGTAGAAAACATTTCACATTATACTGCTATTGTTTTGTTAGTTGTTTATGGCTTCGCTTTGCTCTTTCAACTCAAGACTCATTCAGATGTATTTGCGGCTGAACCAGGACACGGCCATCATGAAAATCCAACAATGACAAATAAAAACGCTTGGGCTTTGTTAATAATTGCAACCGTATTAGTTGCATGGATGGCACACATTTTAGTGCACAGTCTCGAATCAGCCGTCACAGAATGGGGGCTGCCAGAGTTATTTATTGGAGTGATACTTTTACCATTCTTTGGTAATGCCGCAGAGCATTTTACCGCAGTAATTGTGGCGGGCAAGGATAAGATGGATCTTTCGATAGCAATTGCAATAGGAAGCAGTGTACAAATTGCATTATTTGCCGCACCAGCTGTAATATTATTTGCATGGGCATTAGGAGTCCCCCTATTCCTTGAATTTGGCATGCTTGAAACCGCAGCAACATTTGTATCGGTTTTAGTGGTAAATTCAATTCTTGCAGACGGTAAATCTAATTGGTTGGAAGGAGCAATGTTGTTAGCCAGTTATATTATTCTAGCATTAGCATTCTTACAATTGTAGGCGATAAATCGTGTCTGTAAATAGCAAAATTGGTTACGGAATGATTACGATTTCAGTAATATTTTGTGTCTTAGGTGCGATAGGATATACCATTCAAGATAGTACAGACGATATACCAACTCCAAGTGTTCGCAACACCGTTTTTTTTGCTGATGAAGCACTCCCCTCCAATCCTTTTGAACTATTTATCACAGCTAATGCTGAAGTTACATGGGACCGAAATGATATTTTTTTAGTAATTGCCGATGAGGGAAAAAAAGATCAATGTTCTGGCTTGACATTAATTGAAATGATGGGTCAAAATTCACAACTTTGTACCAAAGATGATAAGGAATACAAAGTGATTGGAGATGATAACATCAATGGTGTATCATGGGACATAATGTCTGAACAAGATTATGTTGGAATTGGTAGTTTTAATGAAATGTCAGATGGGTTTGAGTTGAATGTCGATTATACGGTGAAAATGACTTTATCTCCAACAAGTTATTTTGTATCATTTATAATTATTGTAATCGGGTTTACATTAACAAGATATGATTAATTATTCGATATCTTCATAATAAGATTCAACAGATAATTCTAATTCTTGCATGGCCTTTTTTTCATCGATAGTAGTTGTAATGCCATTTTTCCTAACCGCTTTGCCATCGACCCACATATCAAGACAATTTGCGCCGTTAAATACAAGATTAGCGATGTGTCGATTTGATGAGCGTCCACGGGGATACATTCTAACATCGTCTAAATCCCAAGCAACCCAATCTTTACTATCCTTGGTTACCATTTGAAAGACTTCGCTAGCTGGAAGCAGAGTCGCATCCCAGTGATCATGTCTTTGAACCAATGAAGCCAATCTAGCTTCAGCCAGCACGTTTAGGCCGTTACCAGAGGATGCTGCACCATCAGTTCCAATTCTAACATCTACACCTTCTGCTTGATATGCTGGTAGTGATAAAGTTCCACCACAAGCTAATTTCATGTTTGAGGAAGGGCAATGAACTGCAGTAACTTGGCGTTTTTTCATTATTCTAATCTCGTTTTTCTTAACCCAACTTGCATGGGCGCAAATCGTTCCTGGCTTAAAAAAATCAATACTTTCTAAATATTCAACGGGATACTTTCCAGTTTTTTCAAAACAATCTGCAATCTCTTTTCTTGTTTCACTAACATGTATATGCAGTCTCCCATTTCTTTTTTCTGCCAATTGTGATGCCTTTTGTAATAGTTCTTCATCACATAAATAAACAGAATGAGTTGCAATAGCATATTCAATTCTATCACCTTGATTATGAGATTTTAACAGATTATCTAATTCATTTAACGCAGAATCTGCATTGGGATGTGAAGGTAGTGCCTTGTTACTCACAGGACCACCGACCAATCCTCTTATACCAGCATCATGTAGCACTTCTCCAGTAATTGCGGGATAGAAATACATGTCAGCCGCAAAACTACATCCAGTAGCAATCATTTCACAGGTTGCTGCTGTAGCGCCAACTTTAACATAATCCGGATTGCGTTTTAGTCTTGCTTCAGTTGGGAATATTGCCTCATTGAGCCACCTTGATAAACCGTAACCATCACTAAAATCTCTAGCGTTCAATTGCATTGCAAGATGCGTATGCCAATTTTGTAATGACCTTGTAATCAATCTTGAACTGCCATCAATTTCAGTCTTGACATCCTCATCACCATTTGATTTAGACCAAGAACCATCGTCATGAATTAAAACATCGCCAAGAAACTTCTCACCATGCTCATCATATAGCACTGTGTCAGTGTATCTTGCTGCAAATTCATTTGACATAACCACTCTTCCAGTTAACGTAAAACGTGGTGTTATTTAATTGTCAGTTATTGTTTGTGAAATCTGTAGTTTATATTTCTGTGCACTGTGCTCTAAACTTGCGATTCCTGGCAGAACTCGTCCTGCTAAATAATTCAAACAAGCGCCGCCTCCAGTAGATAAATGGCCCATTTTTTTATCTAAACCACGATTCATAATCAGTGTAGCAGTATGCCCCCCTCCAACGACAACATATCCATTAGATTCAGCACATGCATTCAACATTTCAATAGTTCCTAATGCGAAATCAGTTAATTCAAAAACACCAGCAGGTCCATTCAATATTATAGTTCCAGCAGATTTAATAGCCGCAGATAAAGTCATAATTGAATTAATTCCAATATCAAAAATAGGTGCTTCAACAGGCATTTTATCGATAGTAATGTCAACTCGATTATCTTCAATATTTGCTGCTAAATCCGTCGGTAGCCTAATTTTTTCTGAAAAGTCATTCAACATTGCTTTGGCTTTTTCAACAGTTGAATGATACGATTCTCCTAATTCTTTAACCAAAAAGTTATGATTTATTGAACCTATGTCTACCCCTGAGTATTCTATCAACAAGTTTGCAACACCACCAGTTGCCCATACTTCATCTGCAATTCCCATTCTTAACATATTGTCAGCAACAGATATTGAATCTTCAACCTTTATGCCTCCAACAACAGCAATACATGGGCGTTTTGGGGATATAAGAGCAACTTCAAGACCTTTGATTTCTTTATTCATTAATTCACCAGCGACACATGGTATCGTATGAGAAAAACCAACAATAGAAGGTGAATTTCTGTGAGAACACGCAAAGGCGTCGTTAACAAAAACATCAACGACACCGGAGAGCCTTTGAATAATTTTTGTCTCTGACATAGTTTTGAAATCACCCTTTACCGACACTTCTTCGAGGTCCTTTCTAACATTATTTAGCATCAATATTTCTCCATCAACCAAAGATTCGATTGCCTTCATTGCTTTATCTCCATGAATATCTTCGACCCATTTGACATTTCGCCCTAGAACACGGCCAAGTTCACGAGAATGACCGAGGGTACTAGTGAAATCCTTTTTTCCGGGCCTTGATTGATGAGCAAGTAAGACTACTTTTGATTTTGATAACAGATTTAAAGTAGGGATAATGGCCTTAATTCTTGTATCATCTAAGAATTCTTTACTTTTAGGATCTAGCGGACAATTTATGTCAACACGTACCAGCACAGTCTTGCTTTCGACATTGATGTCGCGCAAGTTTAACACCTGTGCCATGCTACTGCGATAAGAAGACAGTTTTTGATTTATTGTCTTAAGGAGGTTCAAGAAAATAGAAAATAAACGGCAAAACTTTGCTTAAACAAGGTTACAGTTTTGAATATAAACCATTAGCCAGTAACATGGCGTCTTGGTCCACCAGTGACTTATTGGGAAAGGAAGGTCAAGATTGGCGAGTTCCTGTCAGTCAACTTGAGGACAGGATAACAAATTTGTCTAAACATCTTGCTGAAGCAAACTTGCCTGGTGCCTTAATTCAAAATCCAGTAGATTTGTACTATTACACCGGAGGAAGACAAAACGGGGCACTATTCATTCCTGCAAAAGATGCAGGCGGTAGTGTTCAAAAGAATGGAAACGGCGCCACTTTTTTTGTTAGAAGATCGATAAAAAGAGCCACCATCGAAGCAGGTGAAGATGATTCACCATTTGAAATAATTAAATTCCCGAGCTTAAAAAATATGGTACAAACATTAACAGAAATGGGGGTTAGTTATAGCCCAGCATTACAAAAAGGTGAGATTCCGGCTGATTTTTGTAAAAAGTTTGAATCTGTGTTAGCGCCGATGGGTGTGTCAAAAGACTGTACTGCGATGGTCCACGGGCAAAGAGAAATAAAATCGTCTTGGGAATTAGCCATCATGAGAGAAGGTGCGGAAATACAACATGAAATGTTTGAAGCAGTACAGTCAAAAATTGAAGTTGGGGTGACAGAATTAGATCTAGTCGCAACAGCAGAAGCGGTAAGTCGCAGAAGAGGTTTTGGTGGCAATGTTCAGATGAGGCGTTTCCCATTACAATGTGATAGGGCGGTAATAGTGTCTGGGAGAGCAGGGGGCATCCCTTCATTTTTTGATTCAGCAATCGGAGGAACAGGTCCTCATCCGATGGCCGGAATGGGATCTGGATTTAATAAAATCAAAGCTAACCAACCAATTCTAGTTGACCTAGTTCATGTCCATCGGGGCTATGTTGTTGATGCAACTAGAATGTTTTGCGCTGGGCAACTAAAAGAAATATGGCATAGTAGACTTGATGATATGGTTGAGGTTAGTGATGCAGTAGTACAATCGTTAGGACGAGGTGACGATTGCTCTAAAGCCTGGGAGATTGGCTCACAATTAGCAAATCAAATGGGTCATGGAGCACATCTAATGGGAATGATGCCAGATCAAAGTAAGTTTCTTGGACACTCAGTTGGATTACAATTAGACGAATCACCAGTAGTTGCCAAAGGTTTTGACAGACCATTATTAAATCAATCAGTCATGGCCATCGAACCTAAGTTAGTCTATGCCGACGGCAGTATTGGAATTGAAGATACTTGGGTTCAAACAGACGAGACTCTTGAAAGGTTAACTTTAGATAAGAAGGCAGAGCCAATATATTTTGTTTAGGGTGAGCGGATGGGTTGGACAAAGTTTAATTCTATATGTTTAATTTCAATTCTCTTATTGCCGTTAATTCCTTCAGCAATTAGTTTAGAAAATGATGAGCAAGTAAAATATGAGGCCATTAGTGTAACATATCCCATGAATGGGCAGGGGCATCATTCTTTAAATCCCGATTATAATTCAGTCAACTCAGATTTATCCAGAATAGCACCAAGTGAGGGATTATTATCTAATGAATTCATTTCTCGCTCACAAAGTACTAGTGCTAGAGAAATTAGCAATATTCTTTGTGCCGAAAATGAAACTGAGTTAGATGAACTTGGACTTTCAGATTATAATTGGATATGGGGGCAATTTCTTAGCCACGATATTTCTTTTGTCTTGACCCAAAACGGCCGAGTTGACGGTGCTCCAGAGACAATTAACATTCCAATTCCATTAGGCGATGAATGGATGGACCCCTATTCAGTGGGCTCATTATTAATTCCAATGGATCGTTCATTGTATAATACTTCCACAGGTAATGAAAGTTTACCCCGTGAATTTCCAAATTCGATAACAGGCTGGTTAGATGGCTCGCATGTTTATGGGTCATCCAATCAAACCGCAGACTGGCTGCGTTCTTTTAGCAACGGTAAACTAAAGACTTATGATGGCACAGGGGGGGAATTCTTACCGCTTGCAGACCCACACGATTTGAATGCACCTGCAGTCAGTTTCTCCGGGTTCTCGCCGTCAAAACGCTTTGTAGCTGGAGACCCTCGAGCCAATGAACATGCAGCCCTTACTGCGATGCACGTCTTATTTGTCAGAGAACATAATAGACTTGCAGAAGAAATCAATTTAGACAATCCAGCATTAAACGATGAACAAATTTACCAACTAGCTAGAAAAATAAATATTGCTCAAATGCAGTACATAACTTACTATGAATATCTTCCATCTCTTGGAGTTCATTTGACAGAATATACTGGATTTGATACGTTGGTAGACCCAAGAATAAGCAACTCTTTTGCGACGATAGCATTTAGAATGGGTCATTCACAAATTACTAATATCACATTAAGACTTTCAAATGGGTATAATTATTTTGAGCATGGCAACATCTCAATGTCCGATGGTTTTTGGAATCCAGATCGATTGAATTTAGAAGGTGGCATTGCACCAGTTCTTCGAGGTGCAGCAATGGCAACACAAGCTGCAAATGACATAGGTTATGTAAGTGACTTGAGGAACTCTATGTTTGGAGAACCTGGATTTGGTGGCTTAGACATGTGTGCAATCGATATCCAAAGAGGAAGAGATCATGGTTTGTCAGATTATAATACGATTCGAACTAATCTTGGATTAAGTGAAATAACCAATTGGTCAGAGGTAAATTCAGATCAAAGTGATTTGGTTAAATTATATCAAGCCTATCCTAATGTTAGCCAAATAGATCCAATCATGGGCATGTATGCAGAAGATCACATAGTTAATTCAGTACTTGGAGAAACAATGCATGCGATAATTTTAGATCAGTATACTAGATTAAGAGACGGAGATGTCCTATATTTTGAAAATGATCAAGAGTTAGCACCTTATTTATCAGAAATTATGAACTCACCATTGAGTCAAATTATAATGCGTAATTCCGAGATCACATTAATGCCTTGTAATGTCATGTATGCTGCAGATTCGGTAGATGATATGGATTGCTTTCAGCCTGGGTCTGAAAAGTATGGTGAAGTAAATAGTGTCCAAATCATAGATTCAAATATTGACCTTGATTTGGGAGTTACCTTTACAGATAGAACACAAGAAAGTGGCCTCTCAAGCGCTGAATTTCCTTCGGATCTTAGATGGTCCCCTCAAGGTCCAACTATATCATTGGGGGATTGTAACAAAGATGGAAATGATGATTTATGGATTGGAGCATCTTTTGATCACAATGGATGGGAAAGCGGCACTCTCTCTTCACAATCTGAGACTTACTTGTTTATCGGAGATGGCAATGGGGCTTTTTCAGACTTTACTTTAACTTCAGGATTAAAACAGTTTAATTCCACAGCTCTTAGTGCATCATGGGTAGATTATGATAATGATGGTGATTTAGATTTATATCAGTCTAATTATGGCTTTTATTCAAGAGTGATTGAAGATAGCAACAAATCTTGGAAAAATCAATTATTTGAAAATAATGGAGATTGTGTTTTTACCGATGTTACCGAAACTGTGGGTTTGGGTAACTCGGGTTATTCAAGCACAAGTGTTTGGGGAGATTATGATAACGATGGAGACCTAGATTTACTTTCATTGAATGTAGGCATAATTGAACAAGTGTTCGCGATAACGAGCCATCAATCAGATGTGTTTTATCATAATTTTTTAGCTGAAACTGGAGATGCATATTTTGAAGATTTCACTACTGAAGTTGGAGGGATTTATGCATTAAATAATCTACCTGAAGATGAAGATACTATCGCTATAGGGCCTGAATTATCATACAAAATTAAGTCTGCAGAGAATCCTTCAGCCACTGCATCCATTATCCCTAACTTAAGAACGCTTCCTAAAGAAATTAAAGATGCCGGGACCGGACTAAGTTGGGCAGCAGTAATGGTGGATTTCAATAATGATAGTTTTGATGATATACTTATAGCAACTGACTTTGGCATTTCTCCACTTTATCAAAACAATCAAAATGGAACATTTAGTTTAGTTACAGAAAATGCAGGAATAGATATAGTGGGCACTGGTATGGGTATTGATGTAGCGGATATTGATGGGGACTTAGATTTAGATTACTGTCAAAGTAATTATGGACCAAATTATTTGTTTGAACAAGTATCAGAGATGAGATTTGATCAAGTCGGTGGATTAAATGGTCTTTCTGACGGAGTGTCTTCAAGATCAGTTACATGGGATTGCAATTTTATTGATGTTGATTTGGATGGAGATCTAGACCTTTGGTTTGCTGGAGGAGTAATAAATCCATACATGGCCTATTCGCCAAATTCAATTCATCTAAACGATGGCAAAGGCACATTCTATGAAGCAAAACCCGATCAAAGCGACTTATTTCATCCAATTGGTAAAACAATGGGCTCAGTTTGGTCAGATTTTGATTCTGATGGAGATTTGGATGTTGTAATTGCAGAATCAAATACAGGATTGCATTATTTTGAAAATAATGCCGCAGATAATGATGAGGTAAAGTGGGTCGGGCTTGACATAATGCAAAAATCAAGCGATGAAGAGGAAAGCCGAATTGCTAATGGAGCTATAGTAGATGTTTATTTTTCAGGCGGTAAATCTATACGTCAAGTAGTTAAAATTGGTAGTGGTTATGCTGGGACTAAAGATACTACCATAAATATCGGAATACCAATTGATGAAAATTTAGAAAAGGTTGTTGTAAAGTGGAAGGATGGGACAATCAATGAATACTCAGATTTAGAGCTGAATCAATATCATACATTAGAAACAATAACCAACTATGCTGGCTTGTCCAATGAGAATTCTTCAAGTTCAGTAATTTCATCGGGAAGTTTGATAATTAGCGTGATAATAATTTTCTTAATTTCTAGATTTATAATTAAAAGAGATTAAGCGTTCAGTTCAATAGTTGTCTCTATTTCACTTAGGATATGGGAGCCAAGCCTTACTCGCCAGGTCATATAGGTGCAGTCGCATCAAACTACACTCAGATGAGATTATCAGGTGCCGTTAAACAGAGTTTAGTTGAACTGCTATGTCAAGAACTTGACCGATTAGTTCCAACAATGGAATCAGAAACACTGGCACAGGATCCTGAACGAAAAACACTAGACGATCCAAATCGAACCCGGTTGAATTATAACCGTACTCGGGAGTTGATGATTGAAAGAATCAGCAATATAGATTCAGTTGGTTCAGCAGCAGTTCAAGCAGGAATCGAGCATATTGAAAATCACCTTGCTAAAATTTTGAAGCATGCCGAGGCTGCTGCAGAAAAAGATAGAGTTGGAACCATAAAACCCCGCCATCTTGAAATTTCCATATCGGGGATGGGTTTGGATGGAAGCGAAAATGATGATGTTGAGATTGAGACTATTGAGGAAACAGAAACCCTGATAGTTGGACAAGGGGGAGGGATTCTAACTAGATCTTCGCTATTATCATTGGCTAGAACACATGCTAAAATGCCGGTTACAGATGATGCCATCGAAGAGTTAATCGATACATATTACATGGTGGTTGAAAAATTAGAGGGAGATATTAGAAGCCATGCCCAACTAGGCGGCAATCCAGTTCAATTCATTGAATCAATTAACAGAATGAAAACTTTAATGTCATTAGGCTGGATGCGATCTATGTTAGTTAAAGCAGCAACTAATGCTCGTGAAAGAGGTTACAAGAGAATTGATATTGAACAAATAGTTCACTTAGATCCGTATTGATTTACGTGCATTTGTTAAAGTACTTCATTCATAACGAGCAAACAAGAGGTATTAACATGATTGGAGAAGAAGCACCAAAATTTACTTTAAAAAACACATCGAAAGACGCAGTATCATTATCAGACTATGACGGAAAAACAGTCATTTTAGCATTCTATCCCGGCGCATTCACCGGCGTTTGTGATAAAGAAATGTGTTCATTTCAAGATAATTTGGCGAAACTAAATCAAACTAATTCAACCGTTATTGGCATAAGTGTGGATTCTCCTTGGGCAAATGCAGAATTTGCTAGGAAATATAATTTGGAATTCGAATTATTATCCGATATAGATAGAAAGGTAGTTGAATTATATGATGCTAAATTTGTTGGTCTTGGCGGCATTGAAGGATATGTTTCTGCTAATCGAGTGGTAGTTGTCATAGATAAACAAGGAATAATTCAACACCACTGGGTTGCTGAAAATCCAGGCGTAGAGCCAGATTATGATGCTGTTGTTGCTCTAGCACAGTCTCTGTAAGTTAATTATTGAAGGCCTTGTTCATGGTTAGTTCAACAATAATTATCTATGCATTTTTTGCTGGTTTTGTTGCTATACTTGTGACCGTTGCAATTGAGAGGTTTGGAGGATTTATTGGTGGCGTACTAGGTACGGTTCCTTCAACCATAATGCCCGCTGCAGCAGGGGTTTATGCTCTAGATGGTGGAGAAACATTACGCTCAAGTATGTCTGTAGTCCCTTTAGGTATGCTAATTAATGGTTTATTCTTGAGTGTATGGATTGTTTTTCCCAACTATATTTCTAGGAAGTCTTGGAAGTTACCATCGACCATCATATTCTCTCTATCAATATGGTTTATTCTAGCTTGGTTCGGCTTATTAATTGCAAAATTTGCTACTGAAGAACTAATTAGTGAGTTTACTTTTGGAATAATTGGATTAATCGCCTTGGCTATCCTATCTGTGATCTTTAATATTAATTTAACAGAGTCACCAAAAGGAGCAAATAAAGTTCCGATTATGGTTTTATCAATTCGAGGGGTTGCTGCGGGTTTTGCGATAGCAGTTTGTTTGATTTTAGCCCAAAGCGGCCTTCCTTTTATCGCCGGAATTGCGAGTGCTTTTCCCGCTATTTTTCTAACCAGCATGGTAGCTTTATGGATTTCACAGGGACCTCAAGTCCCTCAAGGAGCGGCGGCACCGATGATGTTGGGCGGTGCAAGTGTATCTGTATATGCATTGATTTCTATGTATGCAATTCCATATTTTGGAATTATACTTGGCTCAATAATAACTTGGTTTTTAGCAGTGATTTTATGGACTATTCCAGCATTTGTTATTCTCAGACATTATCGTTTGACAATTGAATAAATCTCATGATAATTTATCTTCAATATCAGAAAGACGCATTTCGTTAAGTTTTCCTTCAGCAGCGGCTAATTCTTGTTGGCAAAATTGAAGCAATATTGCACCTTCTTCATACAACTTCAAAGTTTCATCCAATGAAATTCCACCCCTTTCTAGAGCTGCTACAATTTCTTCTAATCTCTGTATTGCTTTACTATATGTCATATCATCACTCATTATTTTCACTTCCTTTTTTTATCGAATTTATCAAAGCAGATGCCTCTCCATCACTCAATAATAAGTTGATGGTTTGTCCTTTATCCAAATCACTAGTTTCCATAATAATTTCACCATCTTGTGAAGTAATCATGCTGTAACCTCGCTGCAAAACATTCTTTGGATTAACCGATTTCAGAGAAGATTCTATTACCGCCAATTTAGTATTTTCATTACTAATCATTCGCTCAGCATTGATAGTCAATAAATTGGTTAGAGAATCTAGTTTTTCACGTGTACTAACAAATTTTTCTCCAACAATCAATTTTAATTTATTTTCGATTTCTGTGATTTGTTGATTAGCATTGTAGATTCCTTTAAGAGGTGCATTAAGTAATTTTGATTTTATCAATTGTAATTCATTTTTGCAGTCGATAAATAGCCTGCTAACAGAATCTTCAATTCTTTCGCCATAATTATGTAAATTCATTTGATGAAAATTAAAATCTCCGACACACCTTTCAATAGCATTAGATGGTGTTGATGCACGAATATCAGCAACTAAATCAGCGACTAATAAATCAGATTCATGTCCTACCGCAGAGATTACCGGAACAGTTGCTGCAACAATCGCCCTGACTACCGGTTCTAGGTTAAATGCCCATAAATCTTCAGGAGACCCTCCCCCCCTGCCAACAATTATCACATCCACCGGTGGTGAGTCAAATTGTTGTGCAATTTTGGGCTTGGATAATTTGTCTGCTACAAGTATGCCTCTTACAATCTCATCAACCGCCAAATTACCCTGAACTGTTACGCCAATCACAGTTCTTCTAAGGCCGGGCCATCTATCTTCGATTAGTCGATTCATGTCAGATAAAGCAGCAGAGCCAGTACCGGTTACTATTGCTATATGTTTTGGAATCACTGGCAACTTCATTCTGATTCTGTCAAGGATTCCTTCATTTCTTAGTTGTTCAATTAATTGTTTACGGCGTTCTTCAAGTATTCCCAGTCTATTTACCGGTTCTATTCGATTGACAATTAACTGAATTTTCCCTGCTTTAGGATAAATATCTAAATTTGCAATTACTACTACTACGCTACCCTCTTCAATCAGTGGGTCTATTGGACACCTTCCTTGCCATATAACCGCGCTAATTTGCCCATTCTCATCTCGTAAAGTAAAGTAAGTATGTCCGCTAGGATATCTTTTCCATTGTGTTATTTCGCCTTTAATTACTTGATTTTGAAACAAACTCTCATTTCGAATCGAGGAACGTACTAGATTGACAAATTGACCAACAGGAATAGGGCCAGTAGTCAACTCACTATTGGCTCTCATGATTCTACTAAATAGTCGCCAGTTCTTGAAGATGTGTGCCGTCTAAATAGCATGCTATCCAATTCTAATTTTGTGAATTTAGCCTTTTTTCCATAGTAGCGAGATTTTGCCTGTGCTCTACTTCTTTAAGTTTATTTTTTATTTTATTTTTTAAGAAAGAAATGACTATGACCACAGCAACAATATCTATGACCAGGATTAACCATTCTACTATCCCCCAATTTTCAAACATAGAATACCTCACAATAGCGGTGGACGTATATCAATATCACAATCATTAATCGGGCAACCAATACAACCCAACCGTGCTGAATTTCCGACTAAATAATCATCTAGCCCAGGAGGGAGGATTTCAGGTACAGGAATGTCACCTTCAATTAACATAATCATACAAGTTCCACATGTGCCTGAAGTACAATTAGTTTGAATTTTCACACCAGCCCGTTCAGCATGTTCGACTACAGTCTCGCCAATTATGAGGGAGGCTTGCCCTAGCAATTTTGCGCCGAGTAAAAACCGCACTAAACGGGTTTGATTTTCAGAACTCTCAGATTGAGACTCTGGTAGTGCCATATTTGAACCTCAACGAACATCTTTGTGCCGGGTCCAACGACCAGTTTGTTTATTGAAGAAAAGACCTGCTTTCTTCATCCACTTGTTGAACTTAGTCGCTCCAGCACCGGTCCTTAGGATGAAATCTTCACGATCTTCCTGCGCTTGAATGTAGTCTTTAGCAGCCAATGTTTGATCAATCCAATCATTAATTTCCATCAACCCTCCGCCTAGAGTACTTTCTTCAACGACTCTACTCATTTCATCAGCACTAGCACCGGTCTGCTCCAAATCTTTCCTTATCATGTCATTTACCGAAGAGTAATCCATTGCAGCTGGTTTGATAGGAACAGCATTTCTAGGTCTTTTATCTTCATCAATAAATATACGGTTGCCGTTAAGTAATCGATGCTCAACCTTTACAGCTAATTCAGGAGAAAAACTTTCTTCACATTCCCAACAAATAAATGACCATTCTTCAGGTTTATCTTGGTCTCTAGCTTGTCTTGGGTCCATTTCATCACCGCAAATGGGGCAAGCATGAAAAATTAAAGCAGGTACAAACTTTCTTCTAAAGTCTACAATATCTTGAGGAGTCCCTTCTAGTTCAAGCATCTCGTGATCTCTTGCCGCCTCAAGACCTCTTGTTTCCAACTGGTCACGAATCTTAACTTTTTGATCATCTTTGCCTTCATCGTATAGGTTGTTTTCTAATTTAACAATTAGTTCTACGGTTTTTCCAAGGCGATTCATGATTAGTTTTTTACCGCGAAAAGCTTCAACTTTGGCAATTTTTAAACGTTCTTTTTGTTCTGCAAGTTCAGTTAATACATCTTTTTGCTTACGCTGGAATTTTATTTCTTCAATTTTGGAATCGACCTTTTTTTCTGGAGCTAAAACAGTTGCTAGAAACCTTTCTTTGCCGTGTGATGAGTGTGCTGAATTAATAATTGAGATTACTCCATCGGCAATATCGGGCTTTAATCCATAATTCTCAATCAACATATTTCGGTCAATCTTTTTCAAATCTCCAATTTTCAAACCAGAGTCTGCTAATTGCTGGGCTGTGGTGTCATCGATTCCACGCCTCAATAATGCTAGATAAGTGTCTTTCTTCGCCATAACATCCCCTCCGACAAGTACAGGCCAATAGCCACTCCTAAGAAAAACCTCTCCCCCTTTTTTTGATTAAAGTATAGGTTAAAAAGTTGACAAATCATTACATAGAAAGGCTAAAAATTAAATTTCAATGGATTTTTCCAAATCTTCGCAAAAGTTAATCCAATCATCGAAATTAAACTCTTCTGGTCGACAATCCATTCTTTCATCAAGTGACATGTTCTTTAATGCAAATTTCCATCGTTGAGAATACCAGTTAGGCACCCTATTGAGTCTACGAGGGACAGATTTTAGACTTGTTCGAAGTTTTTTCCTCCTTTGTTTAAATGCATGATGTATCACCATTTTGACCAGTCGTTTATCACAGCCAAATTGCTCATTACTGGGAATCATTTCAACAAAGCAGGAATTTACCTTGGGATTAGGGCTGAAGTTATGCGGTGGTACTTTTTTCAATATCTCACATTGCCAATCAAGTAATGCAGTCATACCAAGTGAACCGACATCTGATTCATATTCCATAACCAATCTTTCGCCAAATTCTTCTTGCACTAGTAAGACTACTTTGCTTAGTTTTTTTTCTTTATCATTTCTTAGATATTTAGTTAATAATTCGATTAGTGGTGATGAGATTTGATACGGTATATTTGCCACTACTTTTGTTATTGAATGTGGCCACTTAACCTGCAATGCATCCCCAGATATAATCGTTAATTTTCCAGCCGTGATGGAATCTCTAAATACGGAATTTAGATGCTTTACAGCACCTTCATCTATCTCGATTGCAGTTACTTTGCAACCTATATTTAACAAAGCTTCAGTAAGCACTCCTGGCCCAGGGCCAATTTCAAGAACGTGATCTAAATGTTTAACCTCGCCAAACTTTGTTGCAGCAGCAATCAAATCATCATTGATTAGAAAATGTTGCCCAAGTGATTTGTCATTATCCTGAATACTACGCAGGAGATCGACCAATTGTCTTGCGTGTCTCATGCTGTCACCGGTAACAGGAGTTCTGTAAGTCGCGGTTGTAGGTTTTTATCTTCAATCTCTAAGACAAATCTTTTTGACAATAATTCTGCTGCATCAATAGAACATTTTTCATTTAATTGTTCAATGCTAGAAAAACCATTTGTTCCCCTAATATCAACCATCTGAATCGCCTTTTTCTTGCCAATTCCTGGTAGTAGTTGAAATGCATGTTGTTTGAGTGATAAAGGCCCGGCGATATTGAAGAATGATTTGATGAAGTGACTTTCATTTTCTTCAATGAATAATTGGATTACAAGTGGTAAATCAGTTATTGCGGAGTTAGATAAACGATCCATTCTAGCCATCCCCAGAATTTCTCCAACATCAGTTCGTTTGTTAGAATCTACGCCAACATAAATCCTTTGACCTACAGATGCGTCTTGATTTTTAGCTGAGAATCTGCCAATCATCATCTTACTTTCACCAACGGCAACAATGACATTTTCTTTTGCATCATTTTCAATTATTCTAGCCCACAGCTCATCATCTAACGGAGTAGGGCGTTTCTGACGTTGTGGTTTACTACGAGGCGTATTGTTACGTCTTTGGTTTCTATTTTTACTACCTTGTTGTTTTGATTGAGTATTAACACGTTTCTTTTGTTGAGGGCGCTGTTGTTGTTTTTTTGGCACCACCGCCCTACCCTCGGCAGGGCGAGAAGGAAGATATTGTGGAGTTGAAGAAGTGGTTTTCTTAGCAGGCTTCTTTGGAATTTTTATGTTACGGTCACGACTGAAGCCGCTCATATTATCACCGACTTTATTCACTCAAATCCGACATGTTGTCTAACAACATCAAGAATTTCATTGATCTCAGAATCATCAATAGAAATCCTCTTTGAAACTAAAACAGCTTTAACATCCTCGGGATACATTGGAATCAATTCCGCAATTTTTGCTGCAAGGTCTGGGTATTGTTTCAATTTTTCATGTTCACTAAGCGCAGCTTTCAGTGTCTCAAAAACCTCAGATGAGGTTTTGTAACCATTCCTGTTATCGCTAGCAGCCCATTGAGCATGTTGTAGTGCTGCAACCTGTTCATAGGTTAAATCTCCCCTTCTCTCTTGAGCGCTTTCAAGTAGGTCTCGAACTTTAGCAAAGTCGATGAAATTGTCTTCTTCAGTCATATATCTCACTCCAATGGACGAAGGTGTTCAGGTCTAGCAATAACAGTCTTTTGCATATTACCGTCCTTGACAGAAACAACCCATGCAACACCTTGACGATTTTCGATAAAACCAGTTCTTCCGTGGAATCTTCTATGAGGCATACCTTTTTGTTGGCCTCCATCAAGAACTATTGCAACTCTATCACCTTCTTCATAATCATGGATTACACGGCTGATGTTCAAGCGACTACGCTCGTCCTTTCTTCTTCTTAGAATGCTTCGAGTTCTTACTCTCTGGCCTTTGGAACGCTTCATCGTTTTTCCCTCCAATACCCCCGAAACAGCATATTGCCTTCTTCGGAGCAAGTTGCCGACCTACCAATTGCATATAAGCACCGCGACAAAATATAGTTTGGTCGATGCTGCAAATTAGTCTGCGTGAATATCACCAACATCTAGCCAAAGCACCTCACATTTCGCCTTTAGAAGCGATGCGACACTTGGCTGAGTGCGCCCATTATCACCATGAATAGTCTCTTTGACATAGGTGCCAGATTCACACCTAAGAGTGAACTCAACCTCTACACTTCCATCAGACATCTTTTCAACAACGGGTTGCTGCACCTCATTAACGTCTCTACGCCTAATTAAGTCAGCACGTCTGTGTGCAACTCTATCGGGGGTTCTCTGTGCCAATTTAGTGCCCTTAAGCGCCATAATTGTAGAAATAATTGTGTCATCATCTGGCAAGTCAAATAGCTCAGTTCCAGTTATCGGGGCGGCTAGTATGCGTTGAATCAGATCTGCTTTAGTCCCGGTCTTCTTAACCCCCACATTTACACAAATATCGATTAATTCAGTCTTTTTTAGTTTGAGCAAATCATCTTCCTGTGGAATAATGGTTTGTTCAGTAATTATTTCACTAGGCAATGGAGCAGTGTTATCATTACGAACATCTCCTCGTTTTTTACGGCGTTTGGAAGATCGTTTTTTGGGCTCTTTAGTCAAGTCCAGAGGAGCAGTAAGGACATTGAATTCATTTTCATTCATAGGACTTAGTTTAAATCTAATTGAATAAGATTTATCTGCCGGAGTATCTTTAATTCTTACTACCTCGTTACGATTAGAGATTCTTAAATCGGTTATTTCAATATCTCCCTTTGCCTCTTGATTTATAATCTCACAGGCCAAAGAATAATCATATTCTCTAATTTTTGGCTCTTTTAACTCGATAACAAAGGGCCTGCCACGACCTAAGCATCTAACGTCAATATCTTCTCTACCCATTCCATGGAATGAGTGCTCTTTAGCATCGAATAATTTTAGCAGCGGGTTGCCAATTAAATCTTGAACACTGCTGTTGTATTGCAGTCCGGTATTTTGACAACGTTCACATCCGCGCCCTTTGCACGCACGACAAGGCCATTTTGTTTGTGGAATTCCGCGCTTTAACTTACGATATCTTCCATAGATGTAATGCGCTCTTACATCAAGCTCGACAGTTAGAGTTAGAACGTCAATTAAGGCTAGGATTTGCGGTTTTTCATTTACCAATTTAACTCCATCCAATCTTGCATTTAGATTCCTAGCAATTTCATTAACAAGCCCAGTTTTAAGGCCATCAGAGCCGCCAGCTCCGAAACGTTTTCTTTGAATATCCTCTTCCTCAACTTGGTCTTTAGGAAACCTTGTCCCCAGTTGTAATCGCTTTACTTGGTATGGTTTTATAGAATCAAAAATTATCTCTGCGAGTAAGTCTGCTTCTTCAAATAAATTCTCACAAAATGGGCACAGCGGTATTTCATCCTTGACATTTGAAAGATGACTATTGGCGGTTACCACATTATCTCTAATTTCTTTACCAGATTCTTGAATTGATTGCTCGAATCGTTTTTTACCACCAAGTCTTCCTAAACAATGATTACAGCACCCGACTCTTACAAGATGTTTTAGTCCTGAAGGGTGTGGTGCACGAGGTATTTCTTCCATATGTGTGCCCAATTGTTTAGGGCGTTCTAACCCAATCTGTTCAGGTTCGTCTTTTACCGGGGTATTCTCTTGTTTAGATTCATCCCATAATGAATAATTGGTTTGACCAAATCCTGCGCTAGCATATTTCATCCAGTCTTCTTCATCTTCTTCAGTCATTAAAATCACCACTGCCATGGGGTCAACCCCGGTGGAAGCAAATAGGCCTCAATACAATTCATTGATGAATATAGCGGCCAAAAGTAATCAAGATTGCTTATCAAAATAGTGTAATGTTCCGCCTATAATTGCTAGAATGCCAGCGATGATAGTTATGGTGAATGAAGAACCTAATGAGAAAGCTTCCTCTAAGTTGTCTTTCATCACCAACCACAGGATTGAACCAATTAGTACTAAACCACCGCTTATCCATGAAGAGATGTGGCCATAATTTTCCATGCTAGCAGGTAATTGTTTACCAATTGTAGCCATTACTAAAATAATAGCACTTGTTAACAAAGCAATCATTCCTAGCCATAAAACAATTGATCCAACTCCACCAGCCGAATCATTGGATAAACACATTTCACGATAATTCCCCGCTTGGCTTCGTAAGGAGGTATCATCTCCAGCGATTCCAATTGTAAAACTATAGAGATTTTCACAATAATTCTCTATATCACCCTCTAAAATAGGGTCAGAAGGAGGGGTTTCTGCTGCAGCTTTATCCATATCATCAGCAAGAAGGGTATAAGTGAATTGAATGCAGGTATTTTCTGTCGTAGAGTCTACAGATGAACAATCAATGGTAATTTTGGATAGGCCAAATTTTAATTCTTGATTATCCTCCTCATCACCAATTAGCCAACTATTGCCGAATAATCCCATTCCGGTTAGGATTAAAGCCAAAATCACACATCCTATTGCAACCCATGCCATTATTGGTTTCTTTTCATTAATTGCCATAGATGACATGTTGATTGGCATAGTATTGATCATTGGTTGCGCTATTTGTTGATAATTATTTGCTGGTGGTAAATATTGCTGCTGAGAAATAGGTTGCGGGTGAGGCTGAGAAATAGGTTGCGGGTGAGGCTGAGAAATAGGTTGCGGGTGAGGCTGAGAAATAGGTTGCGGATTAGAAATTGACATTGACTGTGCATTGCTAGCTGGGTAAAAACCAGGATAATATTGCTGCGTATAACTCAGTGCTTGATCAGTAGGATAGCCCTGCTGAACAAGCCCATCATAGTATGATTGACCATCTGTCATGGAGTGCCTGTTGAAACTAATGTAATTAACTCTATTCGCTTTCACCGATTATTGGTATTTGCGAAGACTGACCTTTTGCTAATATGGCTAGAATTCCTAATGCTGCTGTAGTTAGAACTAAGCTTGCAATTAATGATAAGGCAATCATAGCAGCAGAATAAATACCGAAGTTACTAAACAAGCCCATAGGAGATAAAGCGATGACACTGAATCCAGCAATATCAGACGCTGCACTACCAATTAGAGCTAGACTACAAGCGCCCCCTACAGCAACTAAAGCATCGTGATGAGATTCACCCTTTTCTCTACTTTCACGATAGCGTTCAGTGACGTGAATACAATAATCAATGCCAACACCTAATGATATTGTCGCAATAGTTACGGTTACGATGTTTAATGATGAGCCAGCGGCATACATCAAACCGTATAACCAAACCACGACCAGAAGTATTGGAATCAATGTAATGCTGGCTTGCTTAAACGATCTAAACCCTGCAGAAAGGGTTAGGAAAACAAACAACGAACCCAAAACCAAAGAGGATTGCATCTCATTTTGCATTGCATCAGACGCCACAAATCTTGTTACCGGCCTTCCAGTCACCATTATCCAAGTCAAAGGCTCATCGTCAGTTTTTTCACCAGCCTCAGCTTTAGTTCCCGAAGATAGATTTGTGAATACACTCAAGTCGCGCCACAACTCATCTAAGCCCTCATCCATGCCAGGGAAGTCTTCAGGCGAAGTCATTCCAAAACGTATTAGCATACGATCATATTGAGCAGGTTCACCATTGATATCGAGCCATGGCTTGAGAGGATTTAATTCGACATTTGGTTTGATATAAAGCTCGACAATACTTGGGGGGATGTCGGGAATAGGCCCGACTCCGGGAACTCCGTACAAACTCAAAAAGCCGTAGAAGTAAGACAGGCAATCTCGGTCTTTCAAGTCAAGTAAAGGCCCTTGGCCAGCATTTGAACAATTCATTCCATGCCCTTCTTCAGTGGAGTTCCAACCTGCTGCTTCAAATGGAGAAGGGTCTAACACAAGCGAACCTTGAGCAGCGAAAACCATTTCATCAAGAGCGAGAATGTCAATGTCCCCATTAGGTAATTTTGTAATTTTATCAGCAACCCCATCGGGTAAAATGCCCATTTGAATACGAAATTCATCAATCGCAGAATAAACTTGAGGGTCCAAAACATCCCCTTCAATTAGAAGATATGCCGGCTCGCCCTCGTCAGCAAATCTTTCGGTGACAATCTCAACACCTCTTGCAAAATCAGAACTTTCATCAAGGAAATCTTCCACTCTAAAGTCGCCTTCTAATTGAGCCATTCCAATAGCAGCAGGTATTGTGATTAGGGCAGCAATCAAGGCGACAATTAATGCTGGTTTGGATTTACCACAGGTCGTAGTAATCTTCCTTAGAACATCTTCAGAGACAAGATGTGTGATTTGTTTTTCTTCAATATTTTTCTGTCTTTTTTCCATCCATTCATCGACACTCAATCGAATTAATGGGACCCATAAACCAGTTAATAGAAACGCCGCTAGAATACCCAATGCCGCTTCTACACCAAATGAGCGTAAAGCGGCTACATCACTAAATAAATTAGCAGCGAATGCAGACATAGTGGTAAGCGAAGTAAGCATAATTGCACGCCCAACTCTAGTGAGAGTAACTTCTGTCGCATCATTGGTAGATGCGCCGTTTTTACGCTCTTCTTTGTAGCGATGCAACGCATGTAAGGAATCATCTATTCCAAGCGCTAAAACGAGAATGGGTAATAAATTTGAAAATTGCGATCTAGCTATTATCGTAACTCCAAGCCAAGAGGATAGATTAGCAACATGCCCTATCATCCCCTGCATCCACAATAAAGCAGCACCTAATGCAACAAGTACAATCGCAACATCTGTCCATCTTCTTAAACTGATATATAGCAATCCAATTATTACTATACCCATCAATAAAATTAAACCTGCACTAGATTGTAATTCGCGGTTGACTTCAACATTAACTCCTTGGCCAACCAATAGAGTGATTGAGGTACGATCATTTGAGCGCAACTTTCCTTCTAAATCCATGTAAGACCACTCACTTGAGCAGCCTCCGTCATTGGATTGATGTTCTTTACAAATTTCTTCATCATAGTTAGGAGGATGTACAACTAAACCGCCATCATCTAACCGATAGCCGCCAATTATCAAACCATCATCGGTGAATTGTATATTTTTTTCTTGATGAGCATCTTTCCATATCACTTCCCATCCCATTTGTTCAAGGATTGCACTATCATACTGAACCAATAACCAAGTTGAAGACGCAGACCATCTTCCACTGCCATAAATCGCGTTTTTCCAGGAACCATTGAGTTGTAATTCACCGCCAATTGGTCCGGTTTGCAGAGAATTAACATCAGGGAAAAAACCTCTATCAAGTGATAACCAGCGTAAAAAGTTGTTATCTGGCGCATCCGCCATTCTCAGCGCTGCAAGATCGATGTGGTTTTGGGTAATATTAGGGTCATCAAATTCCAAACAGTCCAATTCACCACAATCAGTCCAATTAGTCGGTGCAGGTGTGGGCACTCCAAGATTACTGATGCCTGGTTGAGTTAGAATTGAAGTGCCATTCATAAAACCTCTAAAGATATCTGACAAAGTCATAACTCCATTGTACTGGTGGCCTGTTACGTCATTGACCAACGGCTTGAGTGCAGGAGCAAGAACATGATCGTAAACAATTTGTTTTTTATAATCCAATTCCTGTAATACAGTTAGATTAACAATACCGCCTTTAGGTGCAGATATCCCTTGCCAAGGCACTCCTGCTTCGACCATTTCTCCTACATCTGGAAGCGACGAATAATCTGGTGATCCGTCTTTCATCGGTTCAACAGGTTCCCAATTCTCGGCATCTGGTACGTAAGCGGGGTCACGCGCGGATACAACAAAACCAAGAATAATTTCAGAATTTGCAAATTCATCATTAATAATAGTTTGAGCAGTTAATTCTGGAGATTCCATTTCATAAGATTCCATGTCTATGGGTTGTAAGGCGGTTAGAGCTCCGGGGATCATGAACAATGAGAGAATAAAAACCACAAAGTGTACTCTTTTTTTGTGAGGAACAAACCACTTGGAAAAGCTTTGAAACTTTGTTCCCATGAACTCCGCTTTTTGTTTTTACATTTGAAACCATGTATATAGAATCCCAACTAATGGCGAAGTCATGGCGATATTATTTATCTTGAATCAGCAACCATATAATGGCAGCGATGTCACTTGGAATGCATTACGTTTAGCGAAGCAATTATTCGATGACGGGGTCTCAATTCGGATTTTTTTGATGAATGACAGTGTAGATCTAGCTAGAGATGGAATAATCCCGCCCGAGGGTGTAGAAGACATGGTCTTGATGACCAAGGAATTGATCTCTCTTGGAGTTTCAGTCAAGGTTTGTGGAACTTGTCAGCAAAGGTGTGGCGTTCTCAAAGGTCAGGGGTATTATGAGGGTGCACAATATTCAACAATGGCTGAATGTTCACAATGGGTTCAATCTAGTGAAAAGGTATTGACTTTCTAAGTTACTCAACTAAAAATCATTCACTAGAGTCATCAAATAATCGTTTTTCCCCTAAAGAAAAATCTTCCCAATTCCCGTGTATTACGCCAGACATTGCCAATATGCCCCACAGTAAAGTTGGAGGGAGTAATTCAAACGTTAAACCGTCCATTGCCTGCCATAAAACGAACATTACCCAAATTGGTCCAGCAATAACCGTAGTAAGTCTTGCTTGAATTTCACCGGATAAAGCTATAGCAATAAATAACATTGGTATAATCATCGAAACGAATCGCCAAATGGCATATTCAACTTCGACATTTTGCAGACTAGCATCATCTTTTAGGACAGGGATTATTGTTGCGATAGTGTGCCCAATTGCCACAATGACCAACCAAATTTTGGGCTGAAAAATTTTTTCAGTTAATTCCATGCCTATACTAAACAAAGTTGGCTTATAGCGTTTTTCAATTGAAACCTAACATTTAAGCATCATTCTTCTTCTAAAATATCCTCAGCTATTTCTTCGGTAGCGACACCGATTAATTTTTTCAATATGTTTGTCTTTTTATTAGAATAAATAGTATAGCAAATGCTAATGAATATTACAATTAATATCATTATTAACCACATATTTAATGAATTATCATCATCAAGATCTGTAGTGGATTTGTTTTCGTTTATTAGTTCAGTTCCATAGCCCCAAGTGAAGGTTGTAATTGTCGCCCACGGGGAGCTACCCACTCTGTTGAATTCCTCTACAATATTATTCCCTTTGTCATCATAACTGAAATTCCAGTAAATTGTCCAATTATTTGGCCCATCATACTGTTCTTTAAAGACCAATTTTCCAGAGCCATCATAGGAGTAATTTGTAGTTTTTGAAAATTGACTTGAGGTATAATATTCGGTTAATGTTTCAGAAGTCAAAACATTGTCTGCGTCGTATTCATATTCAATAGTTGTTCTAAGTTCATCATTAGTCGATGAATTAACCTTAGCCATATTTCCATTCTCATCATAGGTAGTGGCAACAGTATAAGATGACTCTCCATGTGAGGTATTTGTTAGAATCTCTCTGCCTTGGCTATCGTAATTATACACAGTATGCTGTTCTTGATTTAACGAATAATTACCATCATAATAGGAAAATTCAGCCCAGGTGCTGGCAGTTAAAACTCCATTTTGATAGACGAATGTTTCTTCCCATAGATAAATTATATCACCATCAGAATCGTACCAGTACAATGAAGTATTGGAAATCGAACTTTCTTCATTGTAAGCAGTAAATTCGTGATGCAGTGAATCATAAGATGTATCCGTTTTTTCGACTAATCTGCACTGCGAATCATATGTTAGATTTGATTCAGTAGAGTGCATTTTAACCATCTCTTCATCTTCGTGAACCCATTCATAATTTTCTTTCAAAATCACCCAACAATCGCTAGAATTAACCGTCTCGCTTTTACTTATATTCACAGAATGAATACTCAATAAGAGGCAAATCAAAAAAAATGTAATAAATGTTGAAGCATTCTTCATAAAGTTGCTAACAGTTACTAATATATCAAAATTAATTATATTCTTTGCGACATAGACATAATGTGGAAGAACATTTTGAATTTCACTGGTCAAGGCACTGTTGGATTCAAACAAGGAATGTCAGTAGTTTAGCCTCACGTTTGATGCCGTTTTTACCAGATTGAATCAAAGTTATTGAAATATATTGAGAACTCATGGTGCGGGGAGCAGGATTCGAACCTGCGAACCGATAAGGAATGGGACCTAAACCCACCGCCGTTGACCAAGCTGGGCG
>MDSV01107522.1_pt1 | contig 31017 bp, 25 predicted proteins | sample 810851 | NCBI WGS metagenome assembly MDSV01 (sample SAMN05326640, study PRJNA326480) | marine metagenome | isolation source: seawater | place: Atlantic Ocean: North East | collected 2012 | reverse complement strand
GACCGTTGGTTTGCCGATGGTGAATTGAACACCTCTTTTCTGGCACTCGATTATCACGTTCTGAATGGCCGTGGCGATCAGGCTGCGCTTATTTACGACTCGCCTGTTACTGGTAACAAGCGCTCTTATACCTATCGTGAACTAACCGAAGAAGTGGCGCTTTTTGCAGGCGTGCTGGCTGCTCAGGGCGTAGAGAAAGGAGATCGGGTTGTTATCTATATGCCGATGGTGCCTGAAGCCGCGATTGCTATGCTGGCTTGCGCTCGTCTCGGGGCGGTTCATTCGGGGGTGTTTGGTGGATTTGCGCCCAACGAATTAGCCGTTCGCATTGATGATGCAACGCCTAAGGTGCTTGTCACAGCCTCCTGTGGAATCGAAGTCGACCGGATTATCCCTTATAAACCGATTGTGAATGATGCCTTGGCGATGGCAAGTCACCGACCTGATTCCTGTGTGGTACTGCAACGAGAGCAGCATCCTTGTGACCTGATTGCTGGTTTTGATCTGGACTGGAAAGAGGCGCTGGCGTCGGCATCACCGGCGGACTGTGTGCCTGTATTGTCGACAGATCCCCTGTATGTTCTTCATACCTCAGGGACTACCGGTAAGCCCAAAGGGGTTGTCCGCGATAATGGCGGTCATGCCGTGGCGATGCGTTATTCCATGGATTCCGTCTATAACATAGGTCCGGGGGATGTCTTTTGGGCGGCTTCGGATGTCGGCTGGGTCGTTGGGCATTCGTATATTGTGTATGCGCCTTTGATTACCGGCTGTACTACGGTCTTTTATGAAGGCAAGCCGGTTAAAACACCAGACGCTGGAGCCTTCTGGCGTGTATGTGCTGAATATAAGGTGAAGGCCTTATTTGCTGCACCAACGGCGTTTCGTGCTGTACGGAAGGAAGATCCGGAGTGTGCTCTTGCCAGGCAGTACGACCTCAGTGCATTAACAACCATTTTTATGGCTGGTGAGCGCCTGGATCCACCCACTTACGACTGGGTGGTTGGGCACCTGAAACGGCCTGTCGTGGATCATTGGTGGCAGACAGAAACTGGCTGGGCGATTGCTGGAAATCACGTGGGCTACGGTCTTGCGGAAACGAAACCCGGCTCGGTAACGCGTCCGTCTCCTGGCTTCAATGTTGAAATTCTGGATGGTCACGGCAAGCCTGTGCCTGCCGGTGAGCAGGGCAGTATTGCCATCAAATTACCCATGCCCCCGGGATGCTTGCCAACGATCTGGAACAATCACGACCGCTTTGTGGATGGTTACCTGAGTACCTTCGACGGCTACTACGTTTCGGGTGATGGCGGTTACATCGACAAGGATGGCTACCTGTTTGTTCAGGGACGAACCGATGACATCATCAATGTTGCTGGTCACCGTTTGTCTACGGGGGAGATGGAAGAAGTCGTGGCTGGCCATGAGGCGATTGCGGAATGTGCTGTTATTGGTCAGGCGAGTGACCTTAAGGGCGAAGAGCCGCTTGGCCTTCTCTTGTTGAAAGACGGCGTGACGATTGATGAAGCAACACTGGAGTCCGAAGTTATCCAGCGTGTACGTGAAAATATTGGCGCGGTTGCTAGTTTTCGTCACGCGGTTGTTGTCCAGCGTCTGCCGAAAACACGTTCAGGGAAGATTCTTCGCAAGGTGTTGCGCAATATAGCAAACAGCGAAGAGTACCAAACTCCGTCAACTATTGATGATCCGGCGTGTCTTGTCGAAATTGAGGACGTTTTATCGAAAAAAGGTTTAAGAAAATGAAACTTTGAGGAACTGATACGCGGATGCCGTATCTGAGCTTACGGTTGTTGCAAAACAACCTTTATGATTGCTCCCCCTCTACGCCGGCCTTCGGGTCGGCGTTTTTTTATTCCACTAAATAATGCCTTCTGACAGCGCGGTCGCAATGGCCTCGCCGATATCGCTGATTTCGTCCAACCAGGCTTCCTGCCAGTTTCCCCGGTATATGATGGGTTCCTGTACCCAGCGCCAACGCAGCCCTGTTGTGATGGTTTGCAAAGCACGGACAGTGCCTGTTCCATCGTGACCTGCTCGTACGATGGCGACACAGGGCAGGCCTTGTTTGTCGTCCAGTACCGGGTAATAAATACGATCAAACCAGTCTTTCATGGCCCCTGACATGTAGCCAAGGTTTTCTGGGGTCAGTAGTACGATCCCATCGGCCGTTTGAAGGTCTTCGCTGTCTGAGTCCAGTGGTGCTCTGGACGTGACCCTCAGATGAGCACCTGTGTTCTCTGCCCCAACTATAAGCCCGTCACGCAGGCGGGCCAGATTTTCAGAGGGGCAGTGCGCAATAATCAGGAGGTTCTTTGTCTGCTTATCAGCGGATTTCATATTCTCTCGACTTAAGGGGTTACGCGATATATGGGCTATTCAATATCAGGATTAACGCCGTCTTTGGGTTTAATGACTAAGACATCGCAACTGAGTTTATCGACGAGCGCTTCTGCTGTATTACCAATCAGAACACCGCTCAGACCTTCGCGACCGACAGTGCCAACGACGACGAGATCGGCTTCAATCTCTGCGGCCACATCCGGCACGACTTGTTCAGCATCACCTTCAAGTACGTGGACATGATCTTCAGCGACGTTGAACTTTTCGGCCCAGCGAGCTGTTGCCTCTTTATGCTGGTCAGTAATGTAATTCTGAATGTCTTCTGGTGGAGAAACCTCAGGCACCATGGCGAGGGCGACAGCGACCATAGGGTAAGCGTTTGCAATATGCAGGTCCGTATCAAAGTGATCAGCCAGATGCTCTGCATAAGACAAAATGTTGTCATTGATAAGAGTGTGCCCTTTGTCTGAGCTGGTGGCATCAATACTGGCGAGTATACGGTTGTGCTTCCAGGCATCGGATGATTTAACCATCATGACAGGCGCCGGGCAGTGGCGCATCAGGTTCCAGTCAGAGTGCGAGAACAGCCGATCGATCAGGCCGTGTTTCTGAGTCGACTTAATAACCAGGTCAAACTCCGTATCGCGAGCCGATTCAATGGCGGCATCGTGCAGGTGCTTCTGCCAATGAACTTCTGTATTTACGCGCAGGCCTTTGCAGCTATCTAGCTCAGTAAGCGAATCCAGCCAGAGTTGCGCCTGACGCAGGAGGGCTTGCTTCACACTACTTGCGGTCGTGTCTGCCAATTGTGAGGCCTGGTCGCTAAAGCTGTCCCAGGCTGAGGTGATTAATGTCAGGTCGGCATCAAGCGCGTTCGCCAGCCAGCATGCGCGCTGCAGGCCAGGCTGCTCTTCGTCGTGTTTATCCAGCACTACCAGAATGTGATTGATATCGAGCATGATATTCTCCTCAGCGCCGCAATGGCGTAGTCCGTTCTCTTAGTGAGCATATCGCTTTCAGGTGTCAGCGTCTTGCTCTGCCTCAAGGTAAGTAGTCTCAAGGTAAATCGCCTTAAGGTACGACCCCTATTGGCCGGTCAGGTTCTTACTTTAGTCGTCGGCACTGGCGTGCAGGAGGTCCATCAGTGCGGTAGCTGCATTGCTTTGCGTTCGATGTTTCAGGAATACGGCGCCAAGCTGTCGGCGAAGACTCGTCCCCGGCCAGTTGATTACGGTTAAAGCGTCATCATTCACCATTGATGAGGGCAGCACCGACCAGCCCATCCCGACCGAGACAAGCATCTTAATGGTTTCGAGATAGTTGGTAGGCATGGGTGCCTTTAAGGTCAGTCCTTCGGCAGCAAAGACATTGTTTATGAGCTGATAGGTAATCGTATCTGGCTCGGGCAGTATGGCGGGCTCGGACGACAGATCCTGAAGTGAGACCTGAGGGATACCAGCCAGCCGATGATTGGCTGCACAGACGCACACCATGTCGTCTTGCCAGAGAGGGATGGCAGCAATATCGCTTTTGGGTGTTTGCTCCAGTGTTGTCAGTGCGAGGTCGACCTGACGTAGTCTCACCGCCTGGTAGGCACGCTCAGAGCCCATAAACTGCAGGTCGAGATCCACATTTGGGTGAGCATGTACAAATTTTCTGAGAACAGGCGGTAGTCGGTGCAGGCCGATATGGTGGCTGGTCGCTAAGGTCAGGCTGCCGCTGATATCGCCGGAAATATTCTCCAGTTCAAGTTCTGTGTCTGAGACAAGATCCAGAATATGTTGCGCTCGGGGGAGGAGGGCTTCGCCAGCCTCGGTCAGGCTGATGGTTCTGTTGTGACGATCAAACAGAGTGGTGCCTAGCTGTTCTTCCAGTTGCTTGATACGTTTACTGACCGCTGATTGCGTCAGATACAAAGACTCTGCTGCCGCTGAAAATGACTTTTGCTCAGCGACTGCTATAAACGCCTTTAACGATTGTGTATCCATGTCACACCCCGGAAGAGCTGATACTAAATAGTAGCTGGTATTCCCAGTAGGAATTCAAACTAGAAAAAATATGAATTTCTGTTGTTTATCAGCTCAGGTATCATTCAGCAAGTGATTAATGATGAGAACCTAACTAAAGAGATGGGAGTACCGAGCATGGCCGGCAAGACTCTTTACGACAAACTCTGGGATCAGCACGTGGTGAAAACCCGTGAAGATGGCACAGCGTTGATATACATCGATCGTCAGCTTCTGCACGAAGTGACCTCTCCACAGGCGTTTGAAGGTCTGCGTATTGCAGGTCGCAAGCCATGGCGCTTAGACGCTAACCTGGCGACACCTGACCACAATGTTCCGACCACCGTACTTGAGCGTAAATCAGGTATCGAAGGTATTCAGGATCCGGTATCCCGTATTCAGGTTAAGACTCTGGACGACAACTGCGATCATTTTGGCATTAACGAATTCAAAATGGCCGACAAGCGTCAGGGCATCGTGCACGTCGTTGGCCCAGAGCAGGGCGCGACGCTGCCGGGTATGACGGTTGTGTGCGGTGACTCCCATACGGCAACCCACGGCGCGTTCGCTGCACTGGCGCATGGTATTGGCACCTCCGAAGTTGAGCACGTGCTGGCGACTCAGTGCCTGATTCAGCGCAAAATGAAAAACCTGCTGATCAAGGTCGACGGTGAGCTGGGCAAAGGTATTACCGGTAAAGACGTGGTTCTGCACGTGATTGGTGTCATCGGTACCGCCGGTGGTAACGGTTGCGCCATGGAGTTCGGTGGTTCTGCTATCCGCTCTATGAGTATGGAAGGCCGTATGACCATGTGTAACATGGCGATCGAAGCCGGTGCCCGTGTGGGTATGGTAGCGTTCGATGAGATCACTGCTGAATACGTGAAAGGTCGCCCGTTTGCGCCTAAAGCAGATCAGTGGGAACAAGCCGTCGCTGCATGGTCTGACCTCAAGTCGGATGACGATGCTGAGTTCGATAAAGTCGTTGAGATTCGCGCCGAAGACATCAAACCACAGGTGACCTGGGGTACCTCTCCAGAGATGGTGACGACCGTTGATGGCACGGTTCCAACGCTTGAAGACGCTGAAGACGATGTGGAGCGTTCAGGCTTTACCCGTGCTTATGAGTACATGGGCTTAAAGCCGGGTCAGAAAATCACGGACATTAAGCTGGATCGTGTATTCATCGGTTCTTGCACGAACTCCCGTATTGAAGACCTGCGTGCCGCTGCTGAAGTTGCGAAAGGTCGTAAAGTGGCGGACAGCCTGATTCAGGCCTTAGTCGTACCGGGCTCTGGTCTGGTGAAAGAGCAGGCAGAGAAAGAAGGTCTGGATAAGATTTTTATCGAAGCCGGTTTTGAATGGCGTGAGCCAGGTTGTTCTATGTGTCTGGCGATGAACGCTGACAAACTGGGCAGCGGTGAGCACTGCGCGTCTACCTCTAACCGTAACTTCGAAGGCCGTCAGGGCTACGGTGGCCGTACGCATCTGGTGAGCCCGGCGATGGCGGCTGCGGCTGCGATTGCTGGTCACTTCGTTGACGTGCGTGAACTTTAATAGGAGAACATAAGATGAAAGCATTTACTGTACATCAGGGTGTTGTCGCTCCTATGGATCGCGCCAACATTGACACCGATATGATCATTCCTAAGCAGTTCCTGAAGTCGATCAAGCGTTCTGGTTTCGGCCCGAACCTGTTCGATGAGCTGCGTTATCTGGATGAAGGTCAGCCGGATGCGGATAACAGCGGTCGTCCGCTGAATCCAGACTTCGTACTGAACCAGCCACGTTATAGCGGTGCTTCCGTACTGTTGGCTCGCGAAAACTTTGGTTGCGGTTCAAGCCGCGAGCACGCGCCATGGGCGCTGGAAGACTTCGGTTTTCGTGCGATCATTGCGCCAAGCTACGCGGACATTTTTTACAACAACAGCTTTAAGAATGGCCTGCTGCCGATTGCTCTGGACGAAGAGACGGTTGATCGTCTGTTTAGAGAAACTGAGGCAAGCGAAGGTTATCAACTGACTGTCGATCTGGAGAATAAGAAGGTGGTGACGCCTTCTGGTGAAGAGATCGCCTTTGAGGTGGACGATTTCCGTCGTCACTGTCTGCTGAATGGTCTGGACGATATTGGTCTGACGTTGCAGGACGCTGACGAAATTCGCGCCTATGAAGAGAAGCGTCGCGCCTCTTCTCCATGGTTGTTTGGTGCCTAACCGCTGCGGATTAGTTAATTAGTTGTTCTGTGGCACGCCGTTAATACGTCCGTGTAGGCTCGGGTGCCGCGTCCATGCGGCACACGGCCCCCGAACCAACCAATTAACTATCCGATATCTACATATTTAGCCTCCAGTGAGGCTTGAGGAATGTTGGCAGGTGCTATTACAGCCCTTTGTGCCATGGCCAGATCTGTTCCATACAGATCCCGGCACTTCCACCATCCATGGTGGTCGGATGGCACAAGGGAGCTCCCAGGGATGGGTTCACGGCGTGCTGTGATGGCACCTGGCGATGTTCCGGAAAAGAATTGTGCCGCTGCATCGCTGTGTCGGTATTAAAGAATTGCGAAGATAGATTTTAAGGTTTTAGAAATGAGCAAAAACGTACTGATTCTGCCGGGCGATGGTATTGGCCCGGAAATCGTTGCAGAAGCCGTTAAGGTTCTGAACGTAGCGAACGAAAAATTCAATCTGGGTCTGGAGCTGGTGGACGGTCTGGTCGGTGGTTCTGCCTACGACGTACATGGCACGCCACTGCCAGAAGAGACCATGGACAAAGCTCGCGCAGCAGACGCAATCCTGCTGGGTGCGGTAGGTGGTCCTAAGTGGGATAACCTCGAAGATCGCGAACTGCGTCCTGAAAAAGGTCTGCTGGGTCTGCGTTCAGGTCTGGAACTGTTTGGTAACCTGCGTCCGGCCATTCTGTACCCGCAGCTGGCGGAAGCGTCTTCACTGAAGCCTGAAGTGGTTTCTGGTCTGGATATTCTGATCGTACGTGAACTGACCGGTGGTATTTACTTCGGTAAGCCTCGCGGTATCCGCGTTCTGGAAAACGGCGAGCGCGAAGGCTACAACACCTACGTTTACAGTGAGTCTGAAATCAAGCGTATTGCGCACGTTGCATTTGAATCTGCGATGAAGCGTAACAAGAAACTTTGCTCTGTCGATAAAGCCAACGTTCTGGAAGTGACCGTGCTGTGGCGCGAAATTCTGGAAGAAGTGGGCAAAGAATACCCAGAAGTTGAACTGTCCCACATGTACGTGGACAACGCAGCTATGCAGCTGGTACGCGCACCTAAGCAGTTCGACGTGATGGTTACCGGGAACATGTTCGGTGACATCCTGTCAGACGCTGCTGCAATGCTGACTGGTTCTATCGGCATGCTGCCTTCCGCCTCTCTGGATAAAGACAACAAAGGTATGTACGAGCCATGTCATGGTTCAGCACCTGATATTGCCGGCCAGGGCATTGCTAACCCATTGGCAACCATCCTGTCAGCTGCGATGATGTTGCGTTACTCACTGGGTGAAGGCGCGGCTGCAGACGCAATTGAAAAAGCGGTCAGCGATGTACTCGATAAAGGTCTGCGTACTGGCGACATCTTCTCTGAAGGTATGCAGAAAGTTTCAACCGCCGAAATGGGCGAAGCAGTGGTAGCTGCTCTGCAGGAGGTTTAATTACATGTCACAGATGAATGTTGGCCTGGTAGGCTGGCGCGGAATGGTCGGCTCAGTCCTGATGCAGCGTATGCAGGACGAGAAAGATTTTGACCTGATTAATCCGGTATTTTTCACCACGTCTCAGAAAGGTCTGCCAGCACCGGATTTTGCCGGTAAGGACTGCGGAACTCTGGAAGATGCATTTGATATCGATGCACTGAAAGCACAGGATGTCATCATTACCTGTCAGGGCGGCGATTACACCAAAGAAGTGTACGGCAAACTGCGCGAAGCTGGCTGGAACGGTTACTGGATCGATGCAGCATCTTCACTGCGTATGGCCGACGATGCCATCATCGTCCTTGATCCTGTTAACAAAGACGTGATCGAAAAGGGCATTGAGTCAGGCGTAAAAACCTACGTTGGCGGTAACTGTACCGTTAGCCTGATGCTGCTCGCACTGGGCGGTCTGTTCGAGAAAGATCTGGTGGAGTGGGTTGCTCCTCAGACTTATCAGGCAGCGTCTGGTTCAGGTGCGCGTCACATGCGCGAACTGATCTCTCAGATGGGTGCTATCCGCGACGAAGTGAAAGACAAGCTTGATGACCCTGCCAGTGCGATTCTTGAAATCGACCGTCAGGTCGCTGACTTCATCCGTAGCGATGCGCTGCCGACTGACCAGTTTGGTGTGCCTCTGGCGGGCAGCCTGATTCCATACATCGACTCTCAGCTCGAATCTGGCCAGAGCCGTGAAGAATGGAAAGCGCAGGTTGAAGCGAACAAAATTATGGGTCGCAGCGACAATCAGGTACCAGTCGATGGTCTGTGTGTTCGTGTAGGTGCGATGCGTTGTCACAGCCAGGCGATGACGCTGAAGTTGAAGAAAGACATTCCGGTCAGTGAAATCGAAGAGATCCTTGCCGGTCATAACGATTGGGTGAAAGTAATTCCGAATGATCGTGATGCGAGCATGACGGAACTTACTCCAGCAAAAGTGACGGGCACATTAAGTATCCCGGTAGGCCGTATTCGTAAGCTGAATATGGGTCCGGAATATATTTCTGCCTTTACTGTCGGCGATCAGCTCCTTTGGGGCGCAGCTGAGCCACTTCGCAGAATGTTGCGCATTTTGTTGAATAAGTGATGAGAAAGCGGGGCATTTGCCCCGCTTTTTTCATGGTGGCTGATAGAAAAATGCTCTAAGTGTTTCATACGTCACGCTTTTATCCCCCGCAAACCGGGCAAAATATTGCGTTAGCTGACTTTATATTTGATACTACGAATCGCTTATGAACGGAATCTATAAGTAAGCTGGGTCAGGATCATCTAAAAAGAAAGCGGTTTTTCGAAAACCTGCGATACATCGTCGCGAACGACAACAAGGAAGCAATAATGAAGCGCCTACTTGCTAAAAGCATTCTGTTGGCTGGGGGAATGTCCTTATCATCTCATATTCTGGCGTTGGGCCTGGGCGAGATGGAACTGGACTCTGCACTGAATCAACCCCTGAGCGCAGAGATCAAGCTTATTGATACGCAAGGTCTGACCAGCTCGGAAATTAAACCAAAGCTTGCCAGTGCTGCTGACTTCGAACGCGCAGGTATTGATCGCTACCAGTTCCTTACGCAGATGAAATTTTCGGTCAATGGCGACCGTATTCTGATCACGACCCGTGATCCTGTTAATGAACCTTTTCTGAATTTCCTCGTAGAGCTCAACTGGCCGGCAGGTCGTGTGCTCCGCGAATACACCGTTCTTCTTGATCCACCGGTATTCGAAGAAGGACGGGTTCAACCATTAGTTGCAGTGCCTGCGGGCTCCGTTCAGTCACAGACGACGGTAACAGCGCCTCAGTCGCGTCCAGAACCGAAGCCTGCACCTAAGCGCTCAAATAGCTGGCAGACTCCAGCTGCGCCGGGCACCTACAAGGTTCAGCCGAACGACACCCTCTGGGAAATCGCTCTGGCAACCCGGCCAGATGCGTCTGTGACTCCACAACAAATGATGATCGCTCTGCAGGACGTTAACCCTGGAGCTTTCATCAATGGCAATATCAATCGCCTCAAAACCCACACTGTTCTTGATATCCCTGATGCTTCCATCATTGAAACGGTAAATAACCGCGAAGCTGTTGCTGAAGTAGTACGTCAGAACCGTGAACTGAAAGCCGGTGTTGCTCAGATTGATGCAACTGGCCGTAATACTGATACTTCTGGCCCACGCAAATCAACCGGAAATGGCGAAGTTCGCCTTCTCGCATCTGAAGCAAGCGGCGACTCGAACCAGTCGGGTGGGGCTGTTTCGGGTAAAGCCGGCACCGCTGGTGCGGCTGAAACAGATCTGGCGATTGCGCTTGAGAATCTCGATAAGAGCCAGCGTGAGAATCAGGAGCTGGTAGAGCGCCTTAATGCGCTTGAAGAGCAGCTCGCTAAAATGGAGCGTTTGATTTCGCTTCAGAATGACCAGCTAGCCAATATGCAGGCTGGGACCGAGCCAGCTGCAAAAGCGGACGCGACGGGCGTAGCTACCACTGAAGCCGCAACCGAACAGACAAGTGAATCAGTAACTGAATCTGCCACAACGCCTGCTGAAGACGCTGCTCCAGTAGAGCAGCAAACAGAGACTGAGGCAGTAGCCGAAGCGGCACCTCAAGAAGCTCCGGCAACTGAAGACGCTGAATCTGAGTCTGAGGCAGGTACTGATTACAACTACAGCGAAGGTGCTGCAGCCGAGACTGAGCAGGCTGCTCCAGTTCAGACTGCTGAACAGAAAGCTATGGCTGAGCGAGCGGCAGCGGAAGCTCGTCGCTCTGCGGCAGAATCGGATAAAGGTATCGTCGCTAAAGTTATGGCTGACCCTTACCCGTACTTCGCCGTTGCGGCGGGTCTGTTGCTAATGCTTGTTTACGCGATCATGAAGCTGAAAGCGCGTAAAGAGGAAGATGCCGTTGCAGAAGCCGAAGCGGAATTGAATGCAGCCGAGGCAGCAGCGATGGCGCCAGGTAACTCTGAGCTGGATCTGCCTGATAACAATGACCTTCCGGGATTCGATGACAATCTGTCATCAGATAATGGCGATGACAGCTTCGGTAACTTCGATCTGGGCGACGAAGAGCTCGATAGCAATATCGAATCTGATCTCTCTGATATCGACCTGGATGCCTACGAAGATGCCGATGGCGAGTATGAAACTGTCGGTCAGACCGAAGACGCCATCAGTGAGTCGGACATTTACATTGCCTACGGGAAATTTGATCAGGCGATCGAGCTTCTCAAAGGTGCAATTGCGGCTGAGCCAGAACGCACGGACCTGCGGCTGAAGCAGCTTGAAGTACTCTCTTCGCTTGATGATGCAGAAGCTTTTGCCGAGGCAGAGGCGAACCTGATTGCGATTGGTGATTCGGCCGCGAACGCAGAAGCAGCAGAATTCAGACAGCAACTGTCTAATCCAATTGAGCCGGAAATCCGTGCTGACGAACCAGGTGCATTGAGCCTTGATGGCGAGCTGCCTTCAATTGATGAATCCGCAGAAGATGAATTTGAAGGTGGGATGGACTTTGGTGCCGCGTTGGACTTCGGTGATGATGCAGCACCGGAAGACGATGGTATTGGCGCTCAGCTGGAAGAGGTGCCTGACCTTAAGTTGGATGAGTCTTCAGATTTTGACGCAGAAAAAGAGGGCGTCGACATGTCCCTCGAAGATGATGCGCCGGAGCTGGATGATGACCTTCTTAACTTTGATTTGGGTGACGATGATGAACTCTCTGCGGAGACAGTTGCGGCTGATTCGTCCGATGATGTGTTAACTGAAGAGAGTGACAGTCTCGCGTCGCTTGATGATGCCGACGACGAGCTTCCTTCTCTGGATCTCGATGCAGACGATTTAACGACTGATCTTGAAGATATTACAGCGGAGCTTCCTGCTGAGCCTGAGAATGATAGTGCGTCCTCAATCGATTTCAGTGTTGACGATTTCGATCTGGATTCAGATTCCAACGATCTTGTGGATTCTACAGAAACGTTAGAAGGCCCTGCGGAGTCTCCGGTTGCTGGCGAACTGGCAGATTCTGAAGACGATCTGTCACTCGATTTCGAAGTTGACGAAGCTACGACATCTTCTAATGAAGAATTGGACGACCTTCTTGATGCGGACGGTGATCTGGATACTGTTGCTTCCTCTGAAGAAGAACTTCCAGAGCTGACGTTCGATGTGGAAGATAGCTCTGATTCTGAACATGCTGATTCTGAACTTGCTGAGTCTGCAGATGATGTTTCTGTTGAAGAGGCCGGTGAGGAAGCTGGAGAAGAGGTCGCGCACGAAGCGCCTGAATCCGACACCTCTGCTGACCCTGTTGACGAAAGCTCTGCAGACGAAGATGAGTTGGTTGCAGCGCCAGACTCCGAGGGTGAAAACGTATCGGACGATCTCGAAGCCCTGATGTCTGGTGATGATGACCTGGCGGGTGGCAGTGACCTGATCGGAGGTATCGACCTAGATGAGCTGGCAGCCGCTGATGACGAGTTCGACTTCCTGGCGGGCACTGATGAGTGTGCTACGAAACTTGATCTGGCGCGCGCATACGTCGATATGGAAGATATTGATGGTGCGAAAGAGCTCCTTCAGGAAGTCGTCCAGGAAGGGAATGATGCTCAGAAGCAGGAAGCGAAAGACCTGATGGATAAGCTCGCCTGATAGCATGACTGATTTAGAAGATGGCTACCGTCGCTACGCGGCGGTTGTTGAATACAACGGTGCTTGCTTTCATGGCTGGCAACGTCAGAAACATCACGACGAACCTACCGTACAGGCCGCTCTCGAAGCGGCCATTTCTGTTGTAGCTAACCACCCTGTAAGCGTTGCCTGTGCCGGTCGCACCGATGCCGGCGTCCATGCGACGAGGCAGGTTATTCACTTCGATACGAAAGCTCAACGCAAGGACTATGGCTGGATGATGGGGGTGAATACTCATCTTCCGGACGGCGTTGCTTTGCAGTGGGTTGGTGAGGTCGGAGGTGACTTTCACGCTCGCTACAAAGCCCAGGCCCGTCGCTATCGGTATGTGATTTATGACAGCCCGTCTCGTATGGCGCTGATGCATGACCAGCTGACCTGGTGGAAATACCCACTGGATGCTGAGCGTATGCACGAGGCGGCTCAGCACCTTATTGGCACTCATGACTTTACATCGTTCCGGGCGAAGGACTGTCAGGCTAAATCTCCAGTGAAAGAGATGCATGCCATATCAGTGCAACGTTTTGATCGTATTCTGGTCATAGAACTGGAATGTAGCGCGTTCCTGTATCACATGGTTCGTAACATCGTAGGCGTGCTCTTGCCAATCGGAGAAGGGCACAAATCTCCGGACTGGATGAAAGACGTTCTTGAATTCCGGGATCGCTCAAAAGCAGGCATCACGGCACCGGGTGGTGGGTTGTATTTTGTTGGAGTGAAATACCCTGAGCAGTTCACCCTTCCATGTGAGCCTTGGGGGCCAGCATTGCTGCAGCCTCTTTTTGAAAAATAGAATTCTGGAGTGAATCACCCATGCGAGCGGCGTTAAGACAATTTTTAACAGTGGCGTTGTTTTCGGTAGGCCTTGCATCTTGTGGCGGAGATTGGGGGCCTGAGAATGACGGTGACGGCTTTGGCGATCGAGAAGAGCCAGTACAGACTGATGTCGCAAGGCTTGCATTGCACCAGGGAACTAATAACGGAACCGGTGCCACCCACGAGCGCCAGGTGCGCTTCCTTCGCGATCAGGTGAGTTATGAGGATGCGTTGCTTAACTACTCGTCCGACGATAGTTCAGCGCAGGATGTCGACTTTGAAGAGTTTCAGCTTCTTCTGATCGATATGGGCACCCGGAGCACCGGCGGATATGCCATTGCCGTGAGTGATGTCTACGAAGAAGAAGGGATCGTGACTGCAGAGTTGCGTTATACCTACCCTGAAGAGGATTGCTCTGTTTCTGAAGCAGAGACAACTCCTTATCTTTTCTTACGACTGGAAACTCAACTGCCAGTCGTGCTGTCAGAAGCAGTGTCTTACACAGAATGTTGAATGGTTTCTGCTGAGGGCGCTATTCCGATTCTGGTATCATAAGGCGTTTAAACTGATCGAATGAGTTGTTATGCGCCGCACCCGAATCAAGATTTGTGGAATTACACGCGCCGAAGATGCAGATGCCGCCGTTGAAGCCGGCGCTGACGCATTGGGGCTGGTTTTCTATCCACCGAGCCCCCGAGCAGTGGATGTCGGCCAGGCAGTGGACGCAGTCAGCAATGTCCCTGCTTTTGTCAGTGTAACTGCTCTCTTTGTAAATCCTACCGTTGAGGAGGTGCAAAGAGTACTTGATAGCGTTAGAATTGACCTTATCCAATTCCATGGTGATGAAGATGACGACTTTTGTCGACAGTTCAAACGCCCCTACATCAAAGCCCTCCGTGTCCGGCAAGCGTCGGATGTGGTGGCGTCGTGCCTGCGCTTCCCTGGCGCACTGGCAATTCTCCTAGACAGCTATAAGCCCGGAGTTCCGGGTGGTACAGGAGAGACCTTCGACTGGTCACTGATACCCGAAACTCCACCAAAGCCCATTATTCTTGCCGGTGGCCTTGAGCCTGAGAATGTCGCATCTGCGATTACTCAGATTCGCCCTTTCGCTGTCGATATCAGCGGAGGCGTTGAAGCCTCGAAAGGCATCAAGGACCACTGCAAAATCGAAGAATTTGTGAACGAGGTGTATCGTGTCGATCAACACTACCGAGAAGCAAGCGACTGACTTTAATGTTGAAATGCCAGATGCCGATGGCCATTTCGGTATCTTTGGGGGACGTTTTGTCTCCGAAACCCTGACAGCAGCATTGGACGAGCTTCAGGAAACCTACGAAAAACTGCGTAATGATCCAGACTTTCAGGCTGAATTTGATAAAGAGCTGGCGCACTACGTTGGCCGCCCATCACCGCTCTATTTCGCGGAGCGCCTGACGGAGGAATGTGGCGGCGCAAAAATCTATCTTAAGCGTGAAGACCTTAACCATACGGGTGCGCACAAGGTAAATAACACCATCGGCCAGGCCTTGCTTGCCAAGTTTATGGGCAAGAAAAAGGTGATTGCTGAAACCGGTGCTGGCCAGCACGGCGTCGCGTCTGCGACCGTTGCTGCACGTTTTGGTCTTGAGTGTAAGGTATTCATGGGCTCCACGGACGTTGAACGTCAGAAGCTGAATGTGTACCGCATGAAGCTGCTTGGCGCTGAAGTTGAATCGGTGACCTGTGGCACCAAAACACTGAAGGACGCCATGAATGAGGCTATGCGCCATTGGGTTACCAATGTCGATGACACCTTCTACATCATCGGTACGGCAGCTGGGCCGCACCCATATCCAATGCTGGTACGTGATTTTCAGAGCATTATTGGTCGTGAAACACAGCGTCAGTGTGATGAGCAGATTGGTCGTCAGCCTGATGCGGTTGTTGCCTGTGTTGGCGGCGGTTCAAATGCCATTGGTATGTTCCATCCGTACATTAAATACCCTGAGGTTGAGATGTACGGAGTTGAAGCCGGTGGTCTGGGCCTTGAGGGTGATGACCACGCTGCGCCTCTGAGTAAAGGTAAACCGGGTGTTCTGCACGGTAACCGCACCTACCTGATGGAAGATGAGAACGGCCAGATTATGGGCACGCATTCCGTTTCTGCGGGTCTCGATTATCCGGGAGTGGGGCCAGAACATAGCTGGTTGAAAGATGTAGGGCGTGCAAAGTACGTAGCTGCGACTGATGACGAAGCGATCGATGCCTTCCACAAGCTAACGCGACTTGAAGGCATTATGCCAGCACTTGAGAGTTCGCACGCGATCGCATATGCCATGAAATTGGCGGCAACGATGGATAAAGACAAAGTTATTGTTGTAAACCTGTCTGGTCGCGGCGATAAAGACATACACACCATCGCAGAATTGGACGGTGTTACTGCATAAGCTGGAGTTTGGCGAGTGGTGACTGTTTGTAGGCTTTGGCCGTTTTAGATCCATTTGCCAGTTCCATGTCATCCATTTGTGCCTGCTTTTTGCTATCTACCTATTGCGCGGCAATTTCTTGTTGAAGTTGTCAGGCCATCAGTGGCCCGCAAGGAGCGTAGAGCAGCAGGAGCAGACATGACCGAAGTGATGTTGTATTCGTCGCAACGGCCTGAATGGATGTTTCAGCTTATCCACGGATTGACGGTATCTGGAGACGGGTGCCGGCTAAAAGTAGAGTGAAAGACATGAGCCGAATTACAAAAACGTTTGAGCGTCTGGCCGAAGAGGGCAAGAAGGCGCTGATCCCTTATATAACTGCGGGTGACCCCGATAAAGCCACCACAGTACCAATGATGCACGCCTTGGTTGAAGCAGGTGCGGATGTTATTGAACTGGGTGTTCCTTTTTCTGACCCGATGGCGGATGGCCCAACCATCCAGCTGGCCTGTGAACGATCTCTTAAACACGGTACGTCCCTGCGCGATGTCTTGGGTATGGTTGCTGAATTCCGCAAGACCGATAAACGTACGGCGGTAGTGCTGATGGGGTACCTGAACCCGGTGGAAGCAATGGGGTATCCGGAGTTTGTTGAGCAAGCATCAGCGGCCGGTGTTGATGGTGTACTGGTGGTAGATATGCCGCCAGAGGAAGCGCGCAGCGTCGATTCCATGTTTGAAGAAGCAGGTCTCGATTTGATATATCTGCTTGCTCCGACGAGTACAGAGCGACGCATTAAAACTATTGGTGAAGTTGGTCGCGGTTACGTCTACTACGTGTCTTTGCGGGGTGTAACTGGATCAGCAGCCATTGATGTTGAAGATGTTGAGCGTAATCTGGATCATATTCGTCAACATGTGAAAGCGCCTCTTTGCGTTGGTTTCGGTATTCAGAATGCTGAGGCTGCTGCACGCGTATCTGAGGTCTGTGACGGTGTTATTGTTGGCAGTGCGTTGGTGAGTCGTATCTCTGATCAGGCAGATAACCCGGTCCAGGCAATCAAAGACGTTACTGGCCTTGCTGGCAGTATGCGCGAAGCGATGGATGCAAATGCTGCGGCGGAAGCCTGACCCCTCTGGAACTGTTTGATGCTCTATAGCTCCCCTGATGAATGGCTTCGCTATCTTGAAGCCATTCACCCTTCTGGTATAGATCTTGGTCTTGAACGTGTTGCTCGTGTTGCAGGAACGCTCGACTGTGTGAAACCCGCGCCGCTGGTTATTCTGGTCGGCGGTACCAACGGAAAAGGTACGACCTCGGCATTAATTGCTGCGCTGCTCCGAAAGCAGGGTATGAAGGTCGGGATGTATAATTCTCCTCATATCCACCGTTACAACGAACGAGTGTCAGTGGATGGTTCTGATATTTCAGATTCCGATTTATGCCTCTCTTTCGACGCGGTTGAACAGGCGCGCGGTGATATCACACTGACGTATTTCGAATTTGGTACGTTGGCAGCGCTCTGGCACTTCAAGCAACAGATGCTTGATGCCGTTGTTCTGGAGATCGGCCTGGGTGGGCGGCTTGATGCCGTAAATGTTGTTGATCCTGATATTTCAGTAGTGACGAGTATTGGTCTCGATCACCAGGACTGGCTTGGTGATACGCTCGATGATATCGCCTATGAGAAGTGCAGCATAGCGCGCAAAGGGAAATGGCTTGTTTGTGGTCAACCCGATGCCCCTGCACAAGCTTCGGAAACCGTGGAAAATATTGGCGGACTTTTTGCGGCGCGAGGTGAGATGTTTGATGTCATTGAGTCTGAGCAGCAGCTTATTGTGAGCTATAAGACGAACAGTGAGCCTCGCACAGTCACTCTGACCGGTTACCATATTCCTCATCACAACGTCGCGACGGCGATACAGTCGCTCGCGCTTATTGATCTGTTGCCCTCTCCCGAGATGCTTTCAGAGGTTGTGGCAGGCCTTCTGGTTCCGGGAAGGTGGCAGAGTTGGAAAAAGGGTTCAGCGACCGTGGTACTTGATGTTGCACACAACCCTCAGGCGGCTGCCTATCTGCGTCATCATATAGAAGAGCTGGACTGTCTTGTTCTGGGGATGCTGAGTGATAAAGATGTTTCGGGTGTCCTTGAGGCATTGCCCCCGTTTAAGCGTCTTTGCGTGGTGACTCTTACCGGCTGGCGTGGCCTGACATGTGACGAGTTGGCGGCAAAAAGTAACGCGGCAGGATTTACAGTGGATCAAAGCTTTGAAACTATGGGGGCGGCGCTGGAGTCTATTCCGGCGACAGGGACCACTCTGGTTGCTGGATCATTTCATACGGTAGAGGCCGCAGCTGAATGGCTTAAGGCTGGAGAGGGTAAATGGAGCTCCATTTAAAAAAACGAATTTTAGGTGCCTGGCTGACAGTAACAGCGATTCTGGTTGTAGCACCTATTGTATTGGATGGCTCGCGTACCCATATTCTTCTTGAATCAGACGCCCCGGCAATGCCCGATACCGAACGCTGGGCAACAGAAGAATACGAGCGCCAGGTAAGAAAAGACGTCGAGGCGCTAGCTTCGGGTGAAGCAACCGCTGATGTGGCCATGCCTGCGGTTGATGTCGTCGACCGCGATGAGCCCCCGGTGCCCGGTGTACCGGCCGATCAGACAAAGCTTGATCAGGACAAAATTCCATATGCATGGACTCTGCAGGTTGGCGCCTTCGGTCAGCGGGAAAATGCCTATCGTTTCCGGGACCTTCTGCGTCACGATGGCTACAAAGCTTACGTCCAGGAATTTCAGCAGGAAAAAATCACCCGGGTCTATGTTGGGCCTGAGCTGCGTAGAGCCGATGCTGAAAAAATACAGCGTCAGTTAAAGCAGCGGGATGATATCTCTGAAGCATACCTTCGCCGTTACAAGGCAGAGAGCTGACACGCGAAGATTGTCAATTCTTTTATAGCGCGCAGGCTCTGGTATACTGCGCGCTTTCTTTTTCTGCCGGGGCAGCGAATGACCATTATCGACTGGGTGATCCTGGGTATCATCGGCGTCTCTGGCCTGATCAGCCTGGTGCGTGGCTTTGTGAAAGAAGCCTTGTCTCTCGTATCCTGGTTGGTTGCCTTTCTTGTCGCCCGTTATTTCAGCGGTAACCTCGCCACTCTCCTTGAAGACAGTATTTCGACAAACAGTGTTCGTTGGATGGTCGCTTTTGGTATCTTGTTTGTTGCGACTCTGGTTGTTTTAGCTATGGTGAATTTTCTGGTAGCTCAACTGGTTAAAGCCACTGGTTTGAGCGGTACTGACCGGGTATTCGGCATGGTTTTTGGCATCCTGCGGGGTGTTATCATCTTGGTTGCTCTGGTGTACGGAGCTCAGTTGACCGGGATTCCTCAGCAGGATCTTTGGTGGCAGGAATCGACAATTATTCCATACCTGGAAACGCTGGCGGATTGGGCGCGTAAAACGCTTCCCTCCGCCGTGAGCCAGGTGTTGGCAGCTTAATAAACTTCGCTTGTTTGAGGTAATACGCGCATGTGCGGAATAGTGGGTGTAGTTGGTAAGTCCCATGTTAACCAGGCAATCTATGACGCTCTGACGGTGCTGCAGCATCGTGGTCAGGATGCCGCAGGAATTGTGACCAGCTACGGTAACAAGCTTTGTCTCCGAAAGGATAATGGCCTTGTTCGTGACGTATTCAGAACCCGCCACATGCAGCGACTGCTTGGCAATATTGGCATCGGTCATGTGCGCTACCCAACAGCTGGCAGCTCAAGTTCTGCTGAGGCTCAGCCGTTCTATGTGAACTCGCCGTACGGTATTACGTTGGCGCACAACGGTAACCTGACGAATACAGAGCAACTTGCGGAAGACATCTACCGCGAAGACCTGCGTCACATCAACACCACCTCTGACTCCGAAGTTCTACTGAATATTTTCGCGCACGAGCTTCAGGAGCAGCGTCAGCTCAAGCCATCTCCAGAGGTTATCTTCAAGGCCGTGCGGAGAGTGCATGAGCGTATCCGTGGTGGGTATGCTGTGGTCGCTATGATCACTGGCTACGGTATCGTTGCTTTCCGCGATCCCCACGGCATCCGCCCCGCTGTATTTGGTCACCGTGATACTGCGAACGGCCCTGAGTACATGGTTGCCTCTGAGTCAGTTGCCCTGGATGCACAGGATTTCAAACTCGACCGTGACATCGCGCCGGGTGAGTGCGTTATCTTTACCGAAGATGGTCAGCTCTTCACAGAGCAGTGTGCTGAGCAGACGGAACTGACACCGTGCATTTTTGAGCATGTTTATTTTGCCCGTCCTGATTCCATCATTGATGGCATCGCTGTGTATAAAGCCCGCCTGCGTATGGGTGAAAAACTCGCCGATAAGATCATGCGTGAGCACCCGGACCATGATATCGATGTAGTTATACCGATTCCGGATACCAGCCGATCTTCAGCACTGGAATTGGCGAATCATCTGGGTGTGAAATACCGCGAAGGCTTTATGAAGAACCGCTATATTGGCCGGACCTTCATCATGCCGGGGCAGCAGCTACGCAAGAAGTCCGTAAAACAGAAGCTGAATGCACTCGACCTGGAATTCCGCGGTAAGAATGTTCTCCTTGTTGATGACTCTATCGTACGTGGAACAACGTGCGAACAGATCATTGAAATGGCACGCGAAGCGGGCGCGAAAAATGTGTATTTTGCCTCTGCGGCACCGGCCGTTCGATTCCCGAATGTGTACGGAATCGATATGCCAGCGAAAGAAGAATTTATCGCGCACGATCGCTCGACCGAAGAAATTGCAAAAGCCATCGGTGCTGACTGGCTTGTTTATCAGGATATTGAAGATCTGGTAGACGCTTGCCTTGAAGGTGCGACAACAGATGCTAAAGCATTCGATTGTTCAGTATTTAATGGCGAATATGTCACTAAAGATATTAACGACGAATATTTCCGTCGTTTGTATGAACTTCGGAATGACGCTAACAAAACCCTGCAGGTGATCGATAATGAAGCGATTGATCTGCATAACCAGAAAGAGGCCTGAGGAAAATGGCAGACTTACCTGATTGGCCAGAGCGCTACCAATCTGATCTGACGGATGCAGAGTTTGATACTCTCGCTGTTCGTGCCGGTCAGATGCGCACGCCGGAAGGTGAGCACGGGGAAGCTATTTTCCCGACCAGCAGTTATGTGTTCTCTTCAGCGGCAGAAGCTGCAGCGACTTTTGGTGGCGATCGGGATGGCAATGTCTATTCCCGTTACACCAACCCGACGGTCAGAACTTTTGAAGAGCGCCTTGCCGCTCTTGAGGGTGGCGAAGCCTGCGCAGCGACAGCCTCAGGTATGTCCGCTATCTATGCCTTGTGCATCGCACATCTGCAGGCGGGCGATCACATGATCTGCTCTCGAGCCGTGTTTGGTTCGACGACTGTTCTTCTGGAAAAATTTCTGCGTAAATTCAATGTGGAAATTACCTATGTTGACCTGTTGGATCTGGGTGCATGGCAAGGTGCCGTACAGGAAAATACGAAGCTATTGTTCCTTGAGTCGCCGTCTAATCCGCTGACTGAGGTGGCAGACCTGCGAGCTATTTCTGAAATTGCGCGGTCTGTAGGTGCACTGTTTGCGGTAGATAACTGCTTCTGTACACCGGCAGCGCAATTGCCTCTGGCTTTAGGTGCGGACCTTGTTGTGCATTCTGCGACCAAATACATCGATGGTCAGGGCCGCTGCCTTGGTGGTGCAGTGATCGGTTCGCATGAGCTGATTGAGCCCGTAATTGGAGTTCTACGCTCCGCCGGTCCGACAATGAGTCCGTTTAACGCGTGGGTCTTCCTGAAAGGGCTGGAAACGCTCTCGCTGCGTATGAAAGCGCACAGTGAGAATGCTCTGGCATTAGCACAGTGGCTGGAAGAGCACCCGAAAGTCGCGAAAGTCAATTACTGTGGCTTACCTAACCATCCACAGTATGAGTTGGCTAAGAGTCAGCAGCGTCTGTTCGGTGGTGTATTGTCATTTGAGGTAGCAGGCGGGCGTGAAGAAGCCTGGAAGGTTGTTGATGCGACTCGCATGATTTCAATTACCGCTAATCTTGGTGATACGAAAACGACGATTACTCATCCAGGCACTACGACTCATGGTCGCTTGTCAGATGAGCAGCGAGACGAAGCAGGAATATCTCAGGCGCTGTTACGTATTTCAGTTGGGCTCGAGAGTGTTGAAGATATTAAGCGTGACCTTGCGCGCGGACTTGATGCTCTGTAGCTGCCAGAATCGCTTACCATCTGATATCAAAGGCTGCTTTATGCAGCCTTTTTTTTGATTGAAGCTCCGATTATTCGACGGGATTTTTACACTCACTCTCGTCCGGAGAGAATCGGCAGCGGATTTTGCGTGCGAGCCTCAACATGACCGGGTCGTAATAGCCCTCGTTGCGCAGAGTCAGCCGGATTTTCTGGGCGTTTTCGTTCAGAGTCGCCATGTCAGCAGAAGACGGATTTATCCAGAAACTGGTTGGTATGTTGCCTAATTCTTTGTCCAGCATTCGTGCGTAGCTGTTAAATTTAAACAGAAAGTCTTCCCGTAAAATCTGAGCCAGACCCGGCGGAAAACGATCTGAGTGACCAATCAGTTGGAGTGTTGATTGCCCCAGCGGCATGGCCAGTCCACGGGTTTCTTTTCCAGTCCTCCCATTGGCCATGGCCAGATAGCTGATGTCTGGAGCGATCATGAATTCGGTTAATTCATTGGTGAATGTCTTTACTGTGGCAGGCATGTCAGCAGTACGGGTACGGCCTCGCAGGGTATCTACCAGGCGCACAAAACCGGTATCGGTATCTGCCACGGATACTGATTTTCCGTCCAGAGAATTCAGGGACGCTTTTGCTGCTGAGTCAGCGTACAAACGACTGTAGCCAATTGTGACCAGCCCCAGGGCGGTGTACTGAGCGTTGGTCATATGCTCGGCGATCTCTGGTTTAGCGAGTACCTGAGCCAATAATTGTAGGTGTTGGCGATCTGGGAGGGCACCTGGTGCTTCTGTTGTTGCCAAAAAACGATTGAACCGTTGTGCGGTCGCGCCGCGGACAAGAATTGCGTCGCAGGCCTTTTTGCTGACAAAAGTATCGACCATTTCCTGTTCATTCTGAAAAACGTCAATGGTCAGCTGCATACCATAGTGCAGAGAACGCAGTACCTGGTCTTTCGCCGCTGTTGCGATAGGGCCCGCTTTACCAATCGGATCCCAGATGCAGAAGGTCCTGGGCAGTTTTCCATCCGTCATCTCGCTACTGAGCAGAGTTTTAAGTGCCTTTATACGCTTCTCAAGCGGCAGATTCTGATTGAGAACTGCGGCTTCAAGCGTTTGATGGCTGCGGATTTTTTCGGTTGTTTCTGCAGTCCCTGGCAGTGCTATTAATAAAAACAGAAGGCAGAATGCTGGGGGGAATAGCGGGCTCTTCATTAAACGTCCTTTTTGTGTAACCCAGTTTGCTCAAAGGGAGCGCAAGTATACCGAGTCAGACACCTGTCTGTATTCGTCCTCTATGTGTCTGGCACGAGATGGCCCATAGCGTGCCTGAACGAAGGTGTAGCTGGCAAGAGAGATCCTTTAGCGAATGATTCCTGAGCGAAATTTTATGTGCGGGATGTCTGTTTTTCGGATTTTTTCCGCACATTGTCGTTAGCTGAGCACTTAAAAACTGTCATCGGGTCAGATACTCTTATGTGTCAAATTTTCTGAGGTTTCTGCATGTCTGCCATTGAAAGGGCGTTATCTAGTCTTTCGACCGTCATACTTGGTAAAAATCAACAGTTAAAACTCTCCATGTGCTGCCTGTTGGCAGACGGGCACCTGTTGATCGAAGACTTACCGGGGATGGGGAAAACGACACTGTCGCATGCTCTGGCACAGGTTTTTGGTTTGAAATACAGCCGGATCCAATTTACCAGCGACCTTCTGCCAGCTGACATTATTGGTGTCAGCATTTTTGAGAAGGACCCGGACTCTGGCGAAGGCGCCTTCCGTTTTCATCAAGGCCCTGTCTTTGCTCAGGTCGTTCTGGCCGACGAAATTAATCGAGCCACGGCGAAGTCGCAGAGTGCGCTTCTTGAAGCCATGGAGGAACGGCAGGTCACCGTTGAGGGCCAAACCCGACCTCTGCCTCAGCCGTTTTTTGTGATTGCTACTCAGAATCCGTCTTCCCAGGGCGGTACATTTCCGCTGCCTGAATCTCAACTTGATCGGTTTCTGATGTGCCTCAGCCTCGGATATCCAGATGAACGTGCCGAGAGGGAGCTGCTTGAAGGAGTAAGTCGCCGCCATCTGGTCGAGGACTTGCAGACGGTGATCAGTCCGGAAACACTTGTGCGGCTACGTCAGGCCGTTGCGGGTGTGAAAGCGTCTTCTGCAGTCCTCGATTACCTTCAGCGTATGTTGGCATTCAGCCGCAATGATTCACGCTTCACGCATGGCCTTTCACCACGAGCAGGTATTGCTCTGCTTCGTGCAGCGAAGGCCTGGGCGGTTATCGATGGGCGCAGTTTCCTGACTCCTGAAGACCTTCAGGCGGTACTGGCGTCCGTAGTTGATCACCGCCTTAAACCCGGTGCTGCCCGCCATATTCTTGAAAACGTTGCTGCATTAGCCTGATATGGCAAGTGGCGTGAGCAAGAGCAGGAAAGGCTGGGTAGGCCGGTTGTTTCAGAAATGGTTGAATCGCAGGATTCCCCCGGTTGCTTCACTGGCATTGTCGCACCGGAATGTATTCATCCTGCCATCCAGAACCGGATGGGCATTTGGTGGTTTAGTGCTGGCAATGCTACTGACGGCCATCAATTATCAGAACTCGCTTATCTATGGACTGACGTTCTGGTTGGTCAGCCTGGGGCACGGTACCATCTGGTTAACCTTCCAAAATCTCTCTGGTCTTGAGATGACCGCCGGTCGTGTGACCCCCTGTTATGCAGGTGAAAACCTTCAGTTACCCGTCAAGGTTGTCTCGGCTAAGCGTTGGTCTTGCGCGATTACTGTGGGCTATCCGGATGAAACGGAGCAGGACTTTACGCTCTCACCCGGGGAAACCCAGGAAGTCGCATTATCCCGTCATGCTCATAAACGAGGGCGCCTGCCGCTGAGGCGCATACGCATAGAAACCGAATATCCCTTCGGTTTATTTCGAGCCTGGAGCTGGGTCGCACTGGATTTCGATGTGATCGTTTACCCGAAACCAGAGTTCACAGCTTTGCGGCTCTCTGCCGGTAAGGGCGATGAAATAGACGGAACGACAACGGCAGTATCAGGACAGGACGACATCTCCGGCATTCGCGAATATGGTCGTGGTGACAGTATGAATCAGATCTCCTGGAAGCATACTGCCAGAACCGGGTCTCCTAAGTCGTTCGAGCGTGAGCAGGAGCAGGGCGTTATGTGTTTGCTGGACTGGGAGAGCCTCAAAGGTCTTGAGCCGGAAGTTCGTCTGTCCAGGTTGGCCTCATGGGTTGATCAGGCTGAGGCGCTGGGGTGGCAGTATGGTTTATCGATACCCGGAGTGGAGATAACGGCCGACAGAGGAAGTGAACACCGTCATCGCTGTCTTACTGCTCTGGCATTATGGGGAGCAGACGAATGACGGGCGTTGCTCTGCCACGAAAAGCATTGTTGCTTCAGGTGTTGGCAGTGCTTAGCTCCCTGGTGCCGCATCTGGGGTATTTGCCGGTATGGCTTTATCTCATGGTGGCATTCGTTCTAGGCTGGCGATGGCTTGTATATACCGGCCATCTTTCATTTCCGGGAAGATTCGCAAAACTGGTTGCGGTTGTTCTGGCATGTGTGGGGGTGTACACGCTCAGTGGCGGAAGAATATCGCTTGAGGGCAGTAGTGCGTTTCTTATTTCAGCGGGCGTACTGAAGCTGCTTGAGCTAGCCACAAAAAGAGACGGGGTTGTCGCTGTCTTTATCGCCTTATTTATTCAGGCGTCCGGCTTCCTGTTTCAGCAGAGTATTCTGTATAGCCTTCAGGGCGTTGTGACTCTCGTGCTTGCCTGTGCGGCAATGGTTGCCACGCAGGCAGCAACCAGAACCGGGTTATCCTCGCAGGTACCCGTGTTTGGAGTAACAGCTAAGCTGTTACTCACGGCCTTGCCGTTTATGCTGATCGTCTATTTTCTGTTTCCCCGGCTTGGTCCTTTATGGAGTGTGGCTCTTCAGTCTGACTCCGCAATGACAGGGCTCTCTGAGCGTTTGCAGCCCGGAGATATATCAGAACTCAGCCAGTCTTCTGAAGTGGCATTCCGGGTGACCTTTGAGGGTGATAAACCATCTCGTAATGAGCTTTACTGGCGCGCTATGACGCTGGATCAGCATGACGGAGAGGGCTGGGATAAGTCGGTGCTGGACGGCGCTGAGTTACCCATGCCATCGGTCACTGGCGAATCACCTTACAGGTATGAAGTGATTCAGGAAGCAACGGGGCAAGCGTATCTTTTTTCCCTTGCAGGCTCTGTCAGTCGGGATACGGATATTCATCTGACCGCGACCAGGCTGTTGCGTTATGACCGTCCTGTGTATCAGCGTATTCGCTACGACGTTACGTCATCGGTAGCGCCCATTATTGGCCCTGCGTTTGATTCTGCATTGAGGACCGCACCAGATCTGTATCTTTCGTTACCGCCTGACGTAAACCCTATGGTTCGTGACTGGGCCCGGCGCCAGCCCAGCAACGCTGAGCAGTTTGCTGCCGCTTTCTCACGCTATGTCAGAACTCAGCCGTTTTATTACACCCTGAAGCCGCCGCGTTACAGCGGTGATGATATTGATCAGTTTCTGTTCTCTGGTCGCAGAGGTTTTTGCGAACATTATGCCTCGGCAATGGCCTTCGCTGCCCGGGCGGCTGGCATTCCATCCAGAGTGGTTGCTGGATACCAAGGGGGGGAGTGGCATCCGGATGGCTATCTGACCGTAAGACAATATGATGCACATGCATGGGTGGAACTCTGGGACGGAGAGCACTGGTTCCGGGTAGATCCTACTGCGGCCGTCGCACCTGACCGGATTGAATATGGTCTGCAAAGAGCCCTGTTAGAGGAGGACACTTTTCTTGAGGAGAGCCCTCTGTCCCCGCATCGTTATACCGATATTGGATGGGTAAACAGTCTGCGCTTGCAGCTGGACAATATTAATTACCAATGGAGTCGCTGGGTACTGGCATACGATGGCGAGCGGCAAAAGGGGCTGTTATCCCGGTGGTTTGGCATCGACGCACTGGTGGACGGTTTGTATATCATCGCCGGTTCAATTGCTGGCTTGTTTGTTGTCGGCGCTCTCTGGCAGTGGTGGCAGCAGCGCCCGGAAAAAAGAACTCGCCTGCTTCTGGGGTGGTCGGAATTGCGCCGGACAGCGGTTAAAAAAGGAATCAAGGTAGAAGAGGGGACGGCACCCTTATCGCTTCTGGCGGAAATCGAAATTACATATCCGTCTCTTGTGGCCCAGTGTCACACTGCACGTTGCGCTCTTATACAGGTATACAAATCAGAGGCAGAGGAAATGTTGGAGCGTGCTGAGAAAAATCTTGCTCGACAACTGCAGCTACTCAACCGGCAGCTGCGTCGGGTCCGGCCAGGCGCAGAAGCAACCACTTCCGGCAATATTCAGAAAAGGCCCGTATGATTCGCCCGCGAGCAGACGCTCAATCATGTTGGTGAATAAAGCTTCGTCCGAGAGACTGCAGAGGGCACCAAAGCCATACGCGCCAAAATAAGCCAGGCTGGCATTCTGGTTGAGTACCGCCAGCCCCGGACTGGCGGTCAGGGGGAGCCTGTCATTGGCAGACGCCTTCATGACCAGAGCATTAGGATTGAGTTCACGTGCTTCCGCCAGTCGATTTTCTGGAAGTGTTTCTGGCGCTAAGATAATAAATCTAACCTCATCGCCTTCTGGCCATTGCTCAATAATGGCTCGGGTGTGACGAGCACTGACGTTGTTGCACAGACAGTCTGGGTTCCAGAGATGTACCACAGTCACCAGTGCATCGGAACTTTCAGGATATTCAGCCGACACTCTCTTCAGTAGCGTTGCCAGGCCTTGCTCAACAATGTCGGGGCTGCGCGATTCAGCAGGGGCGCCTGCTTCGACAAATGGACGCAGTGACTGCTGCTGAAACCACCACAAGCCAAACAGTGAACCTGTTAGCCAGACGAAGATCAGTACGGAAACAAGGAGTGTTTTTTTACGACCTGGGGCATCGGACGCGTTAGATACTGACATGGTCTGAATGGCTCTGAATATGGGTTACTTTCTCAGCTACCGCTTCCCGGGTGGCTGGCGTTATCATACATAGCTTTCTAATTGTAAACGAATCTGGAGTGTACCCGTGTCTTTCAGGGTGTTGACCGCAGAACAACTGACGGCCGAGTCACTTGCATGCGACCAATGGTTTCTCGTGGAGGTAGTTGGTGAGCACTGTGCACCCTGTCGTGCAGTTGAGCAGTTGCTAGCGCTACTGGCACCGACGCTTGACCCTCGCTGCCCGATCGTTCAGCTTCGTGCCGAGGAGTCGCCCGAGTGGGTGGCTGAACTTCAGATCCGAACTGTTCCTCTACTGCTGATTTACCATCGGGGAGAAGTAGCTGCGCGCGAACAGAACAATCTCTCAATGGTCGGAATCCGGCATTTTCTCAACAAACATTTACCGTTTGCGGTCGACCCTGCTCATCAGGTCGGAAGTTTACTGAGCGAGGGTAAGCTCGATCAGTTGCGCTCAGTCCTTGGGCTGCTGACGGACGAAGAGTCCCGTACGCCAGAAGTGCAGCGCGCACGTTCGTGGCTATCCATGCGTGACCTTAAGCTTCCACCGCCGGAGTCTGATGTCAGGGACAGCTTTTTTGAGCAGGCGGAAAGCGGCGATTGGCGAGCAGTGTTACGATCATTGGAAATCTCAGCCTCAACTGACCACCTGCGAGAGCTAGCCATCGCCTTAGCGGACCTGATTCCTGATCGGAAACTGGTCGCAGAGTGGCGTCGTAAAGTACTTTAGTTATACCGTTATCTATGCGTGCTCTGTTTACTTGTTTTTACCGGCGTTCCCGCCCTTCAGGTAATTAGGCCCGCGGGGATAATTAATCTGGAAGCTCGCGGTTACCCTCCTATAGTCAAAGCTGATGACATAACGATCAATAGTGGAGTAACTATGGAGTTTGAGCGCCTGAGTATTCGTCAGCGTTTATGGATAATGCTATCGGCAGTATTTCTCATGGGTGTTATTTCCATGGCTGTCGATTTTCATCAGTATCAGAATCAGCTGGTGGAAGAGAAAAAACAGCAGCTATCGGCGTTAGTCGAGTCGCAGGCAAGTCTGCTCAGTCAGTTACTGAGCAACGGTGGTGACCTACAGGAGGGCCTCTCCGCGATTAACGGTTCTCGCTACCACGGTGAGGAGTACTTCTTTGTAATTAACGAGCAGCTAATTATGAAAATGCACCCCTTCAAGCCCGTACTGAATGAGACGTCGGTGTCCAAAGTTCGCGACCCTGATGGTGTTTATCTGTTTCGTGAGATGAAGAAAGCGGTTGAGAAGGGCGGTACAGGATTTGTTAATTATAAATGGCCGCGTCCGGGTAGTGATGAACCGGTCAGTAAACTCAGTGCAATTACACCTGTTGCCGGATCAGATCTCTATATTGGCACCGGTGAATATATTGATGATATTCAGGCGGTCATCTGGAGCCGGGGAAGTTGGACTCTTTTATGTCTTCTCATCTGGGGCGGGTTTATGTTGATCTGCTCACGATACATTACCGCCGCAATATCAAAACCTATCCGCAGAATTGAAGAGACCATGGCTAACCTGGCAGAAGGTGATCTGTCATTTGAATGTGAACGGTCGGGTGTTCCTGAATTTGATCGTATTTCTGTAGCGATCAATAAAATGCGATCGCGGCTGTCCGAGTTGTTAAGCCGTATTCGGGATGATAGCGACCGACTAAACCGCGAGGCCGACATCGTTGCCCGATCAACGTCAGAGGTGAGCGCAGGCTCTGATTCACAATACCGGGAGCTTGATCAGCTATCAGTCGCGATGACTGAAATGGTTCAGACGACGCAGGTGCTTGCCGGTAACGCACGCGACGCCGCACAGCGTATGACTGAAGTAACGGACGCTGCTTCCAGTGGTGCCAACTCTGTTTCTGCGGTAAGAAAGCGGGTGTACACCGTGTTAAATCAGTTGGAAGGGGCATCGGTTGCCATTACCCAAATGAATGCGTCTGCCGAGCAGATTTCGAATGTGGCAGAAGTGATTGCGAGTATTTCTGAACAGACCAATCTTCTCGCCTTGAACGCAGCTATTGAAGCAGCTCGAGCGGGGGAGTCAGGGCGCGGGTTCGCTGTCGTTGCTGATGAAGTCCGGACCCTGGCTCAGCGCACAGGTGTCGCCACCAGTGAAATTAAAGACGTAATTGAGACCATTACACAGGTAGCCAATGATTCTGTCAGAGCAATGCAGTTGAGTGCAGAAGAAACAAAAGCCTGTGCTGATGAGGTAAATACTACGGAAGAGCAATTGGCCGGAATCTCGACCAATATGACGCTGGTAAAAGATATAAATCATCAGGTAGCAGCAAGCGTTACACAGCAGGAGCAAGTGGCAGCTGAGATGGATAGCAATCTGTCCAGAGTTGCTGAGTCTGCAGATGGTCATAAAAACGTTTCAGACCTTCTCCGTCGTACTTCTGAAAATGTAGAACGTCTCGCTGAAGATCTCGCCGGGCAGCTTAAATATTTCCGTACGGACTTGAGCTGATCCGAACATAAAAAAGCCCCGCAATTCGGCACTGCTGTCCCACAGTTTTGGGACAGCAAATGAAAAAGCCTGACTCCGAGTGTTATTCTGTTGTTACCACACACCAGAAAAACCAAGGAATCAGGCTTTGTCACATCATAACACCGCTTTTCATCAGTTGCTCAAACCTGTTTCGAGACATGAGTTTGAGTCCCTCGCAAAAATCCATCATTCCGGCCAGAAACTGCGCTCT